>Ga0247830_10000151_pt1 | contig 21617 bp, 15 predicted proteins | sample 12C_Control_Day5_FD_207766 | JGI IMG/M metagenome (GOLD analysis project Ga0247830, IMG submission 207766) | Soil microbial communities from agricultural site in Penn Yan, New York, United States - 12C_Control_Day5 | ecosystem: Environmental > Terrestrial > Soil > Agricultural land | place...
CCCAGACCGTCACCGCCGAACTCGTCCTCGACGACGGCGGGTTGCAGCACGGCGGCCGTCGGCGGCGCCGGAGCGGGTCCCGCACCCTGCCAGGCGCAGAAGGCGCCGATGAGAACCGCCGATACCGGCAGCCGGATCACCGGGCGAATGCCTTTTCCAGCGCAGGCCAGAGCTTCTCGCGAGTAATGCTGCTGGCCGCGAAGATGGCGATGCCATCCGGCTTTGCCTTTCGCGCCGCCTCGATGGACGCGATGAGCTTTTCCGGCGGGCAGAACCCCGCCGGCAGATCCGCGCGAATCTTCGCGAGCGCTGCCGACACAGCGGCCACCGCTTGCGACAGCTGTTCGGGAGGTGCCTGCTGCGCTGCCTTGACGAGCGCGTCGAGGTTTCTCGCGCTGTCAGCGGCCACAGGCGCGAGACGCGTCTGCAGCCGTGCGTGCGCGTCCACCAGCCGCTGCATCGCGATCTGCCGGGCCTGCGCAGCATCGCCCGACGCGCCTTCGAGTACGTAGATGGCCGCGTTGAGCTGACGCTGAGCTGCCTGAGTATCCTCGGCCTTCGCCGGCAGATCCTTCAGCGTATCCAGCGCGTCGTTCATGTCGTCGATTGGTTTCAGCTCTTCGCGATACAGGTAGGTCGACGCGATGCCCGCTTCGAGCGGACGGCCGTGGCGTGTCCACTCGATCTGCCGTCGCGTCACCTCCTCGAGGTGATCCACGTAGGCCTCGAAGTCTCCAGCGAAGTGGCTGCGATAGGTCATCGGCGTGTAGACGTCGATCCAGTCGTTCCAGCGGTGCCACTCCTGCCCGAGGAACCTGCCGCTCTGGACCGGGTTCTTGAACACGGCAGCCGTCATTTCGATCTTCGGATTCACCTTCTTCGCGACATCGTGCGCTTCGCGAACGAAGCGGTTGATCTGCTCGATGCGGTAGTCGTAAAAGAAGTGACGCATGTCCGGCGGTCCGCCCGGGATCGTCCGCCCGTTCAGGAGAAAGTCCGCCTTCTCGCGGCGCTCGGCTTTCGCGTACGTCGCCGGCAGCATCGTCGGATCCGTCCACCAGTTCGCCTCGATCCGTTCCTGTCGCGGGTCGACCGTGTAGCGCGCCGACGGCGTGCTCTCGTAGGAGAGCATCGCGTAACGAGGTATGTGGGCGAGACAGAAGTCGCAGAAGCAGAAGCTGTCGGGAGCGACATCGCCGGGATAGCGAACGTAATCGTGGTGGATGCCTTCGACGTTCGGATTGCGGGCCAGTTCCTCGATCATCGGCAGCAGCCACTGGTCCGTGTAGCCTGGGCGGCGCGCTGGACACATCCACACGTAGGGATACGGCCTCTGCCGCGGACCGAGTGTCTCGGTCGCGGTCGTTCCGCCGGCCGGGTTCAGCTCGGCCCATTCCGGGTGCGCGCGAACCGCCGCGCCGTTGACGCCTTCAGCGAAATCGACCAGCCATGCATGCACCTTGATTCCGTGCGGCCGGGCGGCGCGTCCGAGCTCCCCAAGCAGATCGAATGACTCGTAACCTTTGACGACAGCTTCCTTGAAGCGCTGGCTCGGCCAGTAGATCTCTCCGTTCATGCCCTTGACGAGCAGGATGATCGTGTCGATGTGCGCGCGCCTGCATTGGTCGACGAATTTCGCGACCGCTTCGGGAGTGCGGCCGACTTCGGGAGGATGGACCCACAGGCTGTGATGCTCGACTGCCGTACCCGCTTGCGCAGACGCCCGCGTCAGCATCGCGGCGGCGGCGACGATTACAACCAGCATCCCCGCCAGGCACGTGGCAAGTCTCCTGTACTCAGCCCACAGTCGCATTGCTCCCCCTCCTGTCAGTTGCCCGCTTCGAGAACCCGTGGATCGAAAAGACTGGGAAAAAATCGACCGCCCATCGGCTCGCCCGGCGGGATCGCCGGCACCCCTTCGAGCAGCGGCTCGCTCGAAGCCGAGCGGACGCCGTCGCGAAAGACGTTGATCACCGCCGCACGCCGCGGCCCATCCGTGTTGTTCTCGTAGGAGCCGTGCAGCATCAGCGGGTGATGGAAGGTTGCCATGCCCTTCTTCAATTCAATCGCCACCGGCTTGAACTGCTGCTTCTGCTCCTCCGAGAGCACAGTCTGGATCGCGTCCATGTCGCCGGCGAGCGCGGGCTTCGGCAGCAGGTCCCACTGATGGCTGCGCGGGATGTAGTGCAAGCAGCCGTTTTCTCGCGTCGCATCGTCGAGCGCGATCCAGCAGGTCAGGTGCGTCATCGGCTTCGTGCGGGTCCAGTAGGAGTAGTCCTGATGCCAGGCGACTACACCGCCGTGGCCGGCTGGCTTGGAAAACAGCTGGTCGTGCCAGAAGCGGACGCCCCCGCGCAGCAGTTGTGAGGCGGGGACGAGGAACGCCGGATTCCACAGCAGATCGTGAAACCCGGGCGTAATGCGCCACGCGCCGAGCGCATGGAAGAGCACGCGCGAAGGATCCGCGGACTCATTCGAGTTGTACTCGTAGAACAGTTCGTGGCCTGGATGTTCCGGCGACGCCAGCGCCGCGAGCTCGTCGCGCAACACGTCGACCTGCGCGCTCGTCAGCATCGGCACGCCAGCGAGATACCCGAACTCATCGAAGAACCGAACCTGATCGTCACGGAGGCGAAATGCGGCCCAATCGGCTGCGGCCGCCGGTCTCGGAAAGAGATCGCTCACCGGCTCGTGAACGAATGAAAGATCCTCGCGCATGCAGGTCCTCCCGGGAAGTGATCAGCGATGGCGTCGCAGGAGATCCTTGACGTCGCGGATCCCGAGCAGCGACACCACGCCGGCAACAACGAAGAAACAGGCGGCTGAAACGGCGAAGATCGCCATCCATGCGATGGCGCCGGGGCTCACAGGCCGCTCCTGTTCGCCACCGGGGTGCGCACCGCGGCCTGAGGGGTCGCCAGCGACCCGACAACCATACCCGCCGCCGCGAGACCGAAACTGAGAAGACCCGCGACGTTCACGTCGGTGACGAACGCCAGCCAGGACGGCAATCGTTCGCGCATCCGCTCCAGCAGCAGGAAACCCATCGGCGCGGCCGCACCGCAGAGGAGCGCCGCATAGGCGCCGAGCGCGGTCGCGCGCGGCCAGTAAAGACCTGCCGCGACGACAGCGAGCGCCCCGGCGGTGTACATGGCGCCGCTGATGTAGAGATACTGGAACGCGGTGTCGGGCACGTGGTACCAGAGGCCGAACGTCAGCAGAAATACCGCGATGCCCACGGTGGCGTAGCGAGTCGTACGAATCGTGACCGCTTCGGACCGGTCAGCCGGGCCGAGACACCCCACGATGTCGCGCGCGAACACCGAGCTCCACGCGAGCGTGTACGCGCTGTAAGTGGACATCGATGCCGCCAGCATTCCGGCGACCAGTAACCCCAGGAGTCCGCTCGGGACGATCACCCCGAGCAGACGCGGCATGACGGCGAGCGTCGGCATTCCGGGACCGAAATAAGCGAGCGCCGCGATGCCCCACACCATCGGGATCATCGCGCGGCCTGCAAACGTCAGCCCCGTATAGAAAAACACCTTGCGTGCAACCTCAGGACTCTCCGACGAAAGCGCTTTCGACACCCCGGGCTGCCACAGCGCCGCGGCGGCCACGCTGCTCACGAATATCCACACGATGAACGGCCACCCGAACCTCGGATTCGCCAGCGGGTCCATGCCGGCATCGCCGAGGTGGAGAGCCACCGCCGCCGCCATCGTTCCCGGAGGCACCGCGATGAACGCGGCGATCGTCGCCACCATCATTCCGAACGAGAGCACGACGAACTGAAGGAAGTCGGTGACCACGACCGACAGCATGCCGCCAAGGACGGTATAGGCGACCACCACGACCATCATCACGGACATGATCACGGCAACGGCTCGCGGACCGTATCCCATCACCTCCGAGAGGAAGATGCCGTCGAACTTGAGGAAGATTCCCATGTTCAGCACGCCGCCGATGAAGAGGATGATTCCGCCGAGCAATCGTACGGGGCGCCCGTAGCGCCCCTCGTAGTACTCGGGGATGGTCATCACGCCTTGCTCTCGCAAACCCGACACGATGAATCCGGTTCGCCCCACGAGCACGTAGGCTGCCGCCGCCAGCAGGCCGATCACGAAACACGAGAAGCCTGCGACGTAGCCCAACTCGGCGAGGTACACGAAGCTCACCGTTCCGATTTCGGTCGCCACCAGGGTCGCCACGCCGAGAGCGAGACGCACGCGGCGGCCGGCGACGAGGTACCCGCCCAGGTCTTCGACGTAGCGGCGGACCCAGATGCCCGCCCAGATGGTGAAGGCGAGATAGACGATGACGATGACCCAGTCGAGCGCGGTGAAGTTCACGGCGCGAACACCCTCCGCCAGAATCGGCCGTACTGATCCCAGCGCATGAAATTGATGCCCCAGTGAGGGCTGGCGCCGGTCATCCAGCAGCTCACGCGGCCCGCACCGACCGTGTGCCACGCGAGCAGCGGATGCGCGACGTCGCGGTCGAGGATCTCGAGCGGGCAGTCGGCACCAGGCCGCAGCTGGCATTCGTTGAAGCCGAGGAGCGGCGGGGCCGTCGCCCAATCGAAATCGGCGACCAGCGGATGTTCAGGACGACCGCAGCGAATCGAGTACCCGGCCGTCGACTCGATCAGGTCATCGTGCCGCGAGATTTCGACCGGCAGCACGTCGTGCAGGCGCGAGCGTCCCCATCCACCTTTGCCCAGCTCTCCCGAAAAACTCAGCCAGCCGCCGTTCATGTGAAAGTGGCCGCCTCGCTCGATCCAGCGGCGCAGCAGATCGAAGCGATCGGGGAATACCACGGGTGCAGCACCCCATCGCGCGCGCTGAAAGAAGTCGGGGTGCAGCATCAGGCACTTGGTTTCCACGTCGGCGAACACGATCGACGTCGCCCATTGCAGGCGTTCGTCGAACGCTCCGGGTGAGAGGTGATACAGCTCCCACGACGGTTGCGAGATCACTTCCGCGCCGGGTATGGCGCGCAACGCATCGACGAACGGCTGCGCGTAGTTGAGGATCTCGACGTCCTTCACCGGCGCTTCGAAAGGAGACTCGACGTACTTCTGGCCCAGATGGACGCACCAGTTGCCGACATGCCAGATTCGCAGGGCAGTCACGGCATCTCCATCGTCGATCGCGGCGACTCGTTTGGCTGACCTGCGCCGAGTCCACTGAACACGCCGCGGCGTGCCCAGCGAGTGATGAACGCTGTCCCGCTTGCCAGCAGGATCGCCAGCGTCACGCCGAGGAGTATCCAGTGGCGGCCAAGGGGCGCGATGACGCCAACAATGCATGCCGTCGCGAAGACGACGCCGAGCGTGCAATCGACGAGATCGGTGACGGTTTCGCGCCGGATCGCCTCGCGTTGCTCACGAGGGAACTGGCGTACGATCGGCCCCCACCATCCCGGCGGCCGGCAGCGCCCGTAGAAATCGCGCAGCGTTTCGATGGGCTCTGGACGCGTGAGCAGGCTGACCACGATGCTGGTGATCGCTCCGAGACAGAACAGGAGCAGGAATCCCTCCCAGAACGCGTGCTGCTGTTCGTTGGAGAATCCCAGCGGAAACCACACGACATAGCTGAGTGGAAGACCGACCACGAGGGCCGCCGCCTCGCCGTAGATGTTCAGGCGCCACCAGAAGAACCGCAGCCATGACAGCGGCAGGATGAACGCGAACACGACCGAGTTGATGAACAGGAACCAGGCGCGGAGGCCCTGCACGAAGTAATAGGCGACCAGCATCGAGACGGCGAACAGGAAGAGCGACCCGATCCGGCCGATCCAGACATAGTGGCGCTCGCTCTGGCCCGGACGCAGCACCGGCCGATAGAGATCGTTCACGATGTACGACGCGCCCCAGTTCATCTCGGTACTCACGGTGGACATGTACGCGGCGAGCACGCCCGCCACGAGCACGCCGAGCAGCCCCGCTGGCGCGTATGCGCTCACCATCCGCGCCCAGGCCTCGCCTGGTTCCGCAAGCGATCCCTGCGGATAGAGTGCGGCGGCGGCCAGGCCGAGAAACAGGAACGGCACGACGCGGACGATCAAGGTGAGGATCGTGTTGAACAGCTGCCCCACTTGCGCGTGGAATTCGTTGCGGGCCGCCATGAAACGCTGCGCGGTGAAACCTTCGCCGCCGGTCGGCGACGCAGCGAAGAACAGTCCCTGGACGACGAACGCGACGATCGTGAGTCCGTCGAGTCCAGGAGCCGGCAGCGCGACACTGAAGAACTGATCGCCGCGCGACGCAAGAACGGTCGAGTGGATGGCGTCCATTCCTCCCGCGTGCGAGACGACGATCGGCACCAGAATGATATTGCCGGCAAGAAAGATCCCGAATTGCATGGCGTCGGTGTAGGCGACACCCGACAATCCGGACATCGTCGTGTAACAAGCAGTAATGACGCCGGCGACGAGCATCAATTGAAGCGGATCCCAGCCGAGGATCGGGCCGAGCGCCGCGCCGAGCCAGGCCGACACGTAGCCCATGAGGACGACGATGAAGCCGAAACTCATGAACGACGCGTAGACGGCGCGATAGCGGTGCGCGAATCGTCCGCTGTAGCGCACGGTGAGCAGTTCGGCGGACGTGACGGTCCCCAGCCGTCTCCAGTACTTCGACCAGAGCACCGCGCCGATCGGCATCCACACCACGTACGGAATCCACCACACGGCGTTCCCGAGGAGGCCGCTCTGATACGTCAGCATGGTCACGGCCGGTGCAAGGCCCGCGTCGGTGTACGTGGCCACGGCCGACAGTGCGATGACCCACCATGGGAGGTCGCGGCCGGAGACGAAGTAGTCCGAGACGCTGCGGCTCGCCCGTCGCGCGAAGTACAGCCCGACGGCCAGCATCAGCAGGAAGTACAGTGCGACGACGATCCAGTCGATCGCGATCACGCTGCTTCTCCGATGGTCGTATGGAGAGCGCCAATAGCATCGATTTCGCAGACCACCTGGTCGCCGGGGCGCAGAACCGATTCGCTGGTTCCAATGCCCGCGCCGGCGGGAGTACCGGTCGCGATGATGTCTCCCGGTTCGAGCGTCATGATCGCCGAAGCGCTGGCGATCAACGTCGGGATGTCGAAGATCATGTCGGCTGTCGTCCCCCGTTGCCGCAGCTCACCGTTGACGGTGAGCCGGAGCTCGAGCGCGTGCGGATCGGGGATCTCGTCGGCTGTGACGATCCAGGGCCCACAGGGTGCGAATCCGTCGAACCACTTTCCGGCCAGCCAGTCGAAGAACGGGTCGCGCTCGCGAAGGCGGCGCCCCGGCAGGCGCGAATTCAGTCCCCGCTCGCTGAGATCGTTCAGGATCGTGTAGCCGAAGACGTGATCCATCGCGGACGCGACCGACACGCGGCTCGCGCTCCTTCCGATCACGACCGCGAGCTCCACTTCCCAACCGACCCGCACGTTTTCCGGCGACAGCCGCACCTCGGCGTTGTCTCCGATCAGGCAGGTCGACGGCTTCAGAAACATCTGCGGGGTGATCACGTCCTCGACGGCGACAGGCGCGAAGCCGCTCTCGACGATGTGCTCGCGATAATTTCCGGCGAGGCAGAGGAGCTTTCCCGGCCGCTGCACCGCGGACGCGAGCTTCACGTCCGATCGCTGCCGCCATGACGCTGGCGACACGGACGCGACGATCCTGCGCAGGCGATCAGAATCGTGCAGCCAGGCACGAACCAGATCCGGCGTATCGACCGGGACAGACACCCCTGCACTTCGACACGCGTCGTCGATGAACACGACCGAGTCATCGGCGGCGACGGTCCCGAGCAGCTGGCGATCACCGATGTGCAGATTGAGCCAGCGCATGGCGCCCTACGTCCGATCGACCGCGCGAATCGGCTTCGCATTCGCGGCCCGTCCCAGCCGGTAGCATCCGGCTGCCACCACCAGCACGACCGCACCGGCCGCGACATTGATCAACCGTCCCGCTCCCGCGGATTGGACGGCTCCAGCGATCAGCAACAGCGCGCCGGTGCCGGCCGTGACTTGCGCGATGATCGTCATCGGAGAGAACGCATCGGCTTCACTGGTTGCGGCGGGCACATCCTCGTGCATCGGCCGGGCGAGACGAACGAAGAAGTCGGCGATCCGGCGGCGCTCCTCAGGACGAACGGTCTCGAGAGCGGTGACGATCGCCATCACCGCGACCGTGATGCCGATGTTGGAGAGAATCGTGATCGCCTCGTAGTCATAGCGCAGCCAGTTCGGATCGATATCTGGCCGCCCGGCGAGCCACCACGTCTTGTAGGAGAAAAAGAACGCGCCGGACATCAAACCCGCGGCGATGCCCGCCGATGCTCCACGCACGGTCAGCCGGCGACTGATGAGGCCGGCGAGTGTCGGCAACAGCATCGGCCCCACGAACAGGCCGAAGACGGTCACCATGACCTCGAACAGGCCCCGCTGCGCCGTCGTCACCAGAAGCATGCCGATCAGGATCGTGAGAATCCCGACGCCGAGCGTGGCGAGACGGCCGACGAGAACCAGCCGGCGCTGTGTGGCTGTCGGATCGAACAGCCGACGGTAGACGTCCTCGGTGATGACGCTCGCCATGACGTTGTAGTCCGCACTCAGCGTCGACATCGTCGCCGAGAACATCGCCGCGATCATCAGCCCCATGAGACCAGCCGGCAGGAACTCGAGGGCGAGCGCGGCATATGTGTATTGCGGCGAGTTGGGCGGCACCATCAGCTCGGGCATCAGCGTTCGCGCCGCGACCGCGGGCAGAATGAAAAGAGGCGGCCCGGCGATCATCAAGCCGACGGCGAGCAGGCCGGCCTTCCGTGCCTCGCGTTCGTCGCGCACGCTGTAGAACCGCTGCGCATACGCCCAGTTGCCGTTGTAGCTGAGCATCACGAGCAGATAGAACGCAAACACGTAGAGCGGTGTGATCGGCGCGCCGATCGGCGAGGCGAAATCGGCCGGTACGCCTCGAAACAGCGCGTCGATGCCGTCAAGGCGGCTGAACACCAGCGGACAGAGCACCACCACGCCGAGGGTGAGCACGATGAACTGCACGTAGTCGGTCACCATCACCGCCCAGAGACCACCCATGAACGTATAGAGCAGCATCACCATGCCGCTGACCAGGATGCTCATGCGGAGGTCATAGCCGAGACCGACCGATACGAAAATGCCCGTCGCGTAGATCTTCAAGCCGTCGTCGATCACCTTCAGCGGTATCCCGGTCCATGCCAGGACCTGGCGCAGCGCCGGATTGAACCGCGCCTCGAGAAACGCGACCGGGCTGATGATCCGCGCACGCTGCCATCGTGCGGCAAGGAAAATGGTGCCCGCGAGCATCGCGGCAGCCGCGCTCCAGGCCAGCGTGATGGCGACGAGTCCGTGCCGGTACGCCATCTCCGAGTAGGCGACGAAGGTGAAGGCGCTGAAGCCGGTCAGGTAGAACGAGATCCCTGTGAGCCACCACGGCACGTTGCCGCCAGCCGCGAACAGGTCTCGCGTGTGGCGCATGCGCCGCCAGAAGTACAGACCGATCAGCGTCAGCAGCGCGAAGTAGCCGGTGATGACGATGTGATCGGCGGACTCGAGGGGGTGTGGCATCAGGCATCGCGCCCGGCGATTGATTCGGGACGGCCGCTGGCAAGCGAGCGCGTGATCGCGTCGAGCACGGCCGTGACCTGACGTCCGTCGATCGCGGTCACGCGCGGTTCGGTATCCTCTCTGATCGCCGCTATGAAGTCGGAGAGACACTCCACGAATGCGCCGCGCATGCGACCGAACACCTCCGCGAGCAGGAACGTCTTCGGATACGTGAACCGGGCCGCGGTGCTCATTTCGATCGACTCACGTTTGCGGTCGAAGTGGAGGTGGCCGTCCGTTCCGATGACCTCGACGAACGAATCGGTCAGCGTCGGAAACGCATTCGGATAAATCCATGCGGCCTCGAACGTCGCAATCGCTCCACGCTCGAACGACACCATGGCCTGGACGACGTCCCATGTATCCACGCCGCGGCCAGCGAGCACGCCGCGGACGCCTCGCGCGTACGCGGTGACCGGCTCGTCGGCGAAATACCACCGCATCAGATCGATGTCGTGTGCTCCGAGGAAATGGATCGGCGTCGTCCGAGCGGCCCAGGGGAACATCTCCGTGGGGACGTAGATCGTGTCGTTCTTCCGTGCGTACCCCGCCACGGGACGGCCAATCTCTCCCTTACTGATCGCGACTGCTCCCTGGTTGTAGGAGGAGAGCCAGCGATGATTGAACGCGACCTGCAGTTTCTGGCGCGGTCGCGTTCGCAGCAGTGCGACGAGGTCGTCCGCTTCGGCGAGATCCGTCGTGAACGGCTTCTCACAGAGCACGTGCTTGCCGGCCTCGAGTGCCGCACGGACCGGCGCGTGGTGCGCGTGATCGGGTGTCGCGACACAGACGGCGTCCACGTCACCTCTGGCGAGCAGCTCGCGATAGTCCGCATGGCGTCCTTCGACGCCGTAGCGGCCGCCGATCTCCGCGAGCCGTTCCGGCCGGCGCGTGCTGACCGCCGTCACCTGCGCCGCGGGGTGCGCCTGATAGATGCGCACGTACTGCTCGCCCATGATGCCGAGGCCGATGACCCCGATGCGCACACGCTGAGCCACTACGACACCACCTCGGACAGGCGGCGATCGAGCTCGCGGATCGCGCCGACCAGCAGCTCTTCGGATGCGTCGGTCACCTTCGCCGACACGACTTCGTAGCCGCCAGCCGGGTACGCGTCGCGCGTGGGGAGATAGCCGACGTAACCATTCGTGATGCCCATGATGAAGAGCGGATGACCGGCCGCCGCCTTGATGCGCAGGGCGACTTCGACGAACAACTCGCCGGGGATGGCAACGAAGAGCGCTGGTCCCACGCGGAACGCCTGAATCTCGATCGGCAGCCGTCCATTCGGTGAAGCGGCCGCTTCGCCGGCATAGAAATTTCGAATCGACGCGTACAGCCGGCGCGTCTTCGCCGGGCCGATCTGCTCGACTGGTGCACCCTGGCGTTCGAGCGCGGCGAGGGCTGCCTGCGCTTCGCTCAGTGCGGCGGCCGTCTCCGTCGGCGGGAGATACGCATTGAATGGCAACTGGATCATGCGCGAGGCGTACTCCAGCGTCAGGTCATCGACTGTCGGAATCGACGGCAGCGTCTGGAGCGCGACATCAGCCAGTCGATAGCCCAGTTCCGCGGCTCGTTCGAACGTACGGCCGGGAGTGATGATGCCGATGGCGCTGAGCTCCGACGAGTGCCCCATGCTGATGTTGCCCTGCGCGCCGTTCACGAAGAGCGCGAAGGATTGCGCGCCGAGTGCCCTTTCGACGCGTTCGATCGTGAACGCCGGAAAGTCACCGGTCATGAGCAGGTTGTCCGGCCCGAGGACGGTCGGATGGCACGCATGATTGACCAGAACCCCCCACGGCCGTCCGTCCGGGAATGCCACCTTGAGCAGGCCGACCTCTTCATCGACCGGGAGATGATTCGGCGTGCGCCGGTTCCTGCCGATGCCGGACACCCGACCGGAGCCAACACCTATCCGCGCGGGCCGGCGGTTTTCCCGGGCAGTTACGACCGCCTCGACGATCGCTGATGCGAGCCGGTCCATGTACGGGGCATCGAGGCTCTCACCGGGATTGAAGAACGTCGAGACGGTGACGGGCGCCGAGTGCGTGTGCGTCGCCGACACCATCACGCCCTGTTCCGCCAGTCCGGTCCGCGTGCTGATCTCCCGCCGCACCCGGCCGACGAAGTCCGCCGCGAGACCAAGCACGTCGACCGACACGAATGCCGCCGCACGTCTGCCGTTGTCGAGCACCAGAGCGTGCGCGAACAGCGGGTCATGAACGCCGGTCGAAACCCCCTGGCGTGCGGCGAATCCGGCGAGCGGCACTCCCGCCGGCGGCGTGATGTCGACCCTGTGAAAGCCGGCGGTGACCACCTGAAGCTCCTTTAGAACGTGAACCTCAGGCCGAGCTGAATGTTTCGCGGGTTGAACATATTCCGGTACGGCGGAATGCTTCCCATCGTCACGTTCGTGAGCAGGTTGTTCGCCGCCACGAACTGCGCGATATCGAGGCGGTGCAGCCGCTCGCTCGTCAGGTTCGTCACGTCCACCCGGAGCTCGAGCCGACGGTCTCCACCGATCGTCGTCGCCTTGGCGAGTGACAGATCGACTCGTCGGCCATACGGACCTCGGAAGAAGTTCCGCGGGATGTTGCCGAACGTCCCCGGAGCGTAATCCAGACTCACCGCCGCGGGGTTGATGACATACAACCGTCCGACGCCGTTCTGCCATTCATCGACGAGTCGATCCCACTCATCGCCCGACCAGTCGGGGTCACCGACGAGGTCGCCGCGTTCGGTAGCGAGCGCGTAGCCGGTGTTCGACAGCCGATTGCGAATGAGCGGCGTGAACGGATAGCTCGACTGGATCGTGAGCGTACCGGTGAGGCGGAAGCCACCGAGCGCCACGCTCGGCCAGCCGGAGGCGAGCCAGTGTTTGCCGGGCCCGAACGGCAACTCCAGCGTGCCGCTGGTGACCCAGCGATGCGGCACGTCGAACGTCGATCGCCCGCGGTCGCGATCGATGTTCCGGCTGTCGGAAAGGATGTTGAACGTGTTCCCGACCTGGAACACTTCGCTCCCCTGATCGATGCTGCGCGAATACGTGTAGCTGCTGAGCAGTTGATATCCATTCGAGAACCGCTTGTCGACCTTCAGCGTGAGTGCGTTGTACTCCGATTCGAGGATGTTCGCATTGACGAACGACGTGCTCGAGCAGCAGAGATACGGGCGGCGCAGGTAGGGATTGACCGCGGGGTCCGCGCTGGTGAACGACGCCGTGTTGGGGCTGGCCGGCGGCTGGTTGAAGATCCACTGCGTCGGCAGGTTGCGGCCGATCGCGCCCTGGTAGGTGACGTCCAGCAGCATCCGCGAGAGCAGTTCGCGCTGAAAGCTGACGCTCCACTGGTGCGAGTACGGCGTCCGGTTGTTCCTGGCGACGATGCCGCTGACGCCAATCACGGGATCACCGGCGATCGCCGCCGGCACCCCGCCCTGGATGAACGGAATGACCCCGCCTCCCTGCGTGAAATTCGAGCTCGGGAACAGATTGGGGAGTGTGGCGGCGGGATTCGAGAAATCACCCGTCACCCCCTGGAACACGTCGCCGCGCAGCGGCACGAACGAGCCCCAGTTGAAGAACTGCGTCGTGTCCGAGTAATACATGCCGTAGCCGAGGCGCACGACGGTCGCCTCGTCCTTCGCGAAGGGCCGGAAGACGGCACTGATGCGCGGCGCGAAATCGTTCCGGTCGGAATCGACGGCGCGATCGCCGGCGCAGCAGACGACGAGCGGCGTATTCGAGAGCTCGGCGACCTGCGGATCAACGACGAAGAGACGGCCGTCGCCACTCAGATCCATGGCGGCGCCCCCCATCTCGCTCGATTTCCAGAACTGATGGTATTCGTAACGAAGTCCAAGACCGACGGTGAGGCGATCGTTCACTCTCCAGTCGTCCTGCACGTAGACCGCCCAGGGCCCGTTCGAGACCTTGGTCGCGGCGGCGCGGTTCAGCGAGGTGTTGGCGGCGGTGCCGAGCAGGAAGTCGGCGATGCCGTTCTCCCGGCTCGCCGTCGCGCTGCTGTTGCCGATCGTGTACAAGCCGCTGAAGGTCGCCGTGCCGTTCGAGCCGAAGAACTCGGTGTTGTCGAACTTGTTGAAGCTCCAGTTGAAACCGGCTTTCAGCGCATGCCGGCCGCGAATGAGCGACAGGTTGTCGGAGAGCTGGAAGGTGTCCTGCGTCTCGGCGATGACCGAGGCGGAGAAGCCGCCGTAATTGAGATTGCCCGGGGTCAGGGCGAAGCGCGGCAAGGTGCGCAGCGTCGTATTCTCGATGCCGAACTGCGTAGGGTCGATCTCGTCGATCGAGTCGCCGTAGATTCCGCGGACGTAGCCGACGCGGAACTCATTCACGGACGAACTGCCAAGGATGCGCGCCCAGGTGCTCGAGAACACGCGCCCTTTCCCTTCCAGGTTCTTGGCGAGATAGGGAATCACCGGCTCGTTCGTACGAACGTTGTTCTGCACGGAGAGCCTGGCGTACAACCGGTCGCTGCCGCTGAGCGTGTGGTCGACGCGGACGGCGTATTGATCGTACTTGAGCACCGCGCCCGCCTCGCCGGTGTAGTTGTTGAGCGCATCGCCGAAATTCGGATCGGGCAGCTGCGCCGCGAAGAGGTCCTGGGCCGTCTGATTGATCCGTCCCGCGGGAATGCGATTGCCCGCGAAGGGCTGCCGGATGAACTGCGGGTTCAACGCCGACGCCGCCTGCGCCGCGTTGAAGCGGGGATTCGCCACGGTCGTTGCCGGATCGAAGATCTGACCGGCGCGGACACAATCACCCGTCGGGTTGCCGTCCGGCCCGAGCAGCGGAACCGGCTGTCCGCTGGCCACGACACACGCGCCGAGCGCCGCGGAGAAATCTCCTGACCGATAGGCCGTCGGCGGCACGTACGTCTGTGCCGCGCTCAACGTGTCGTGCCGTCGTCCCTGATACGAGCCGAAGAAGAATGTACGATCCGATCCCCAGACCGGACCACCGAGGGTGGCGCCGAACTGATTGAACCGCAGCCGGGTCTTGCGATTGAGCACCGGGTTGGTCGGCATCAGCGCCTCGTTCTGAAACTGCTCGAAGAGCGAGCCGCTCCACTGGCGCGTGCCGGATTTCGTCGCCACGTTCACCTGTCCGATGCCTTCGTACTCCGCCGAGTAGGCATTGTTCTGGACCTGAAATTCCTGAATGCTGTCGATGGAAGGGGTGATCGTCGGCGTGCCGAAGCCCGGATCCGTATTGGTCAGGCCGTCGATCTTGAACGTGATCGACGACGGCCGCGTGCCCGACACGGAGAAGGATCCTCCGCTCTCCAGCCGAAAGGCAGGAGCGTTGCCGCCGGCAGGCGCCGTGACGTTGGAGTTGAGCGTCAGGACGTTGTAGATGTTGCCGTCGGTGGAGGGCAGGTCGATCAGCGTCTTGCTGTCGAACACCTGGCCCACCGTCGCCGATTCGCGCTGCACCAGCGAGGGCCGGGCCGAGACGGTGACTTCGCTGGTGACGGCCGCCGGCTTCAACGTGATGTCGGCATTCACGCGACGTCCGATGTTCACCTCCACGTCCGCCACTGCGGCGGGCGCGAAGCCGTTCAGCGCCGCGGTGACGCGATAGACCCCAGGGGACAGAAATGGAGCCTCGTATACCCCCTGGTTGTTCGTGAAAAAGGTCTGCTCGACGCCGGTCGCCGTGTTCGTCACCGTGATGGTGACCGCTGGCAGCACGCCGCCCGTCGCATCCTTGACGATTCCGACGATGGATCCGCGCTCGGTCTGTGCCGCTGACAACGAGGAGGCCCCGGCCAGCACGAACGCGAGGAGCACCGTCATTACACGCCCGAACATGGCAACCCTCCTGCGCCGCGGATGCAGCGCCCTCAGTAACGCTTGCGTTTCACGGCCTGCGACGTCTTCTTGATCAGATCGAGGCAGCTCTCACCCACGGCGACGGCCACGGCCACCGACAGCGCGTCGATGACGCACAGTTGCGCGATGCGGGACGTCAGCACCTCACCGCCGAGCGGGGATTCCGACGCAGCCGTCAAGAGGACGATGTCCGCCATCCGCGTGATCGGTGAGGGGCTGTAATTGGTGATGGCGATCGTCGTGGCGCCCGCCTTCCGCGCCGGCCCGAGCGCATCGACAACGTCACGCGTGCTGCCGGAGTGCGAGATGCCGATGGCGACATCGCCGCGCTTCAGCGACACCGCCGCCATGACCTGGAGGTGCGGATCGCCGTAGGCGTCGGCGGTCAGGCCGAAGCGCACGAGCTTCAACTTGGCGTCGAGGCCGGAGAAGTACGAGTAGCCGACGCCATAGATATCGATCCGCCGTGCCTGCGCGATCGCCTTGGCCGCCACCTCGACCATCGCCGGATCGAGCGCCCGTTTCGTGTTCTCCACCGCCTGCTGGTTGGTCTCGAACACTTTCTGGCAGAGATCGGCGGTGCTGTCCTTGAAGGTGATGTTGCGGTGGATGAACTCCACCGGCTGGACGAGGTCCTGCGCGAGCCGCAGCTTGAATTCCTGATACCCCTTGTAGCCGAGGGCCCGGCAGAAGCGAATGATCGTGGACTCCCCGACGCCGATGTCGCGTGCGGCCTCGGAGACCGACATGTGCATGACGCGGTCGGCATTGGCGATCACGAACTCCGCGACCGCGGCTTCGGCCGGCTTGAACAGCTCGCGCGCGCTCTTGATGCGGAGGAGGCAGCCGGCGTGGGTGGGCGGAACGTGCCTGATGGCCTTGGCGCTCATGGAGTTTTACACCAATGTCACGATCATTGGCGTAGTATTACTCCACATCGAGCGATGTCAAGTAGTTTCTGCCACGACGTCAGCCGCCCGCGGAGGCCTTCATGTCTCGCCTGACGCCACTGCTCTGGTCTGCCCTGTCGATCGCGGTGATGGGGTCCGCCGCGTGTGACGAGTCGCGATCGATGCGCACCGTCGGGCGGTCCACGCCGATGCTCGGCGATTACGACAAAGAGATCCGCGAGGCCCATCCACGCGCCGACGGCATCCGTCACGTCGACACTGCGTCGACGATCGCCAGGCTGCGGGAAGCACACGTGACGACGTATTTCTATCTGATCCTTCATGCGGGGACGGATTGGACGGATCTGCAGGAAGAGTTCCTGCCGGCAGCCGAACGGGCCGCTATAGACGTGTGGGTCTATCTGGTGCCGCCGAGCGAATGCTGCTCGCAACCGTTCGGCACCGACTTCACCCGCTGGAGTACCGAGATCGCTCGCCTGTCGCTGCGGCATCGCAATCTTCGAGGGTGGGCGATGGACGACTTCGCATCCAACCTCGCGACCTTCACTCCCGAATACACGGCCGCCATGCGCTCGGCGGCGCGTCGAATCAACCCTGCCCTCGAGTTCTTTCCCGTCCTGTACCGCCGGGATTACGTTCCGGCATTTCTCAGCGCCTACGCTGGCCACTTCGACGGCGCCATCTTCCCCTACACCGTCGACTTCGATGACTTCGAGGGGGTCGCGGCCACGTTGCAGCAAATCCGCGCGGCGGTCGAGCCGTTCGGCCTGCACCTGATCCTCATGGTCTACGCGACGAAGATGAGCGTGGCGCAGTATCCGCCGTCGGCGCCGTATGTCGCCGGCGCCCTGCGCGCTGGCCTGGCGGCGGCGAAGCGTGGAGAGATCCGGGGCGTGGTGACCTACGCGATGGCGAAGGAATTTCAGGTGGACGCATGCGGGTTCGCACACCACCTGAATCTCGTCGTGCCGTCGGAGACACCAACACGCGTCGGCGATTTCGTGTCAGCCACGCAAGCCGTCAGGATCGATGCGCGGGCCGACACCCATCAGCTGCGGTTCTTCGAGCAGGACTCCTATCCGGCCGGCACTGCCGGATACCATTTCAAGCAGTTGCTGGTGAACGGGAAGACGGTGTGGAGCGTTGACGTCGCCGCCGACCCGGCATTGACGTGGACTGAACACACCTTCGATCTCACGCCCTATGTCAAAGGAACGTCCCGTGCCACGATCGCCTTCCGACTCTACGACGAGAAGGGTGTCAGCAACTTCGGGGTGAGGATGAGCATCGCCGGCATGAGCGGCACTGGGATGGTGCTCGACAACGTCGACTTCACCGAACGAACGGGTTGGAGCTTCATGCAGCAGGGACCGGCGTCGGCACAGTACGGGTATCACGTGTGTGACGCGGAGCGGGAACGCCACGTGTTCGAGTCGGTCCGTGACCTCTACGGCCGCGTCGGCTCGAGCGATTCCCGCCCCTGAGCCGCCAGCTACGCGCCGAGGCGTTCCAGCGTCAGCAGGTTGAGCATCAGATGCCGAGGGTGGTGGTAGTTCTCCCACCGCCGCGGCATCGCGAGAAACGACGCGTACTCCATGCGCCGATTGCCGGCGTACATCCACATCGGCAGCCCACGGCTCGTGAGCGGATACGTCGATCGCACGTAGCGATACATCCGTGAGAACTCGTCCGCCGCCCACGGCACATCGGCTTCCACCAGCAGCAGCGTGCCGATGAGCACCTCCTCCTGTGCCCACAGCACTTTGTCGGTCAGCCAGACGTTTCGTTCCACGTGCTGCAGGTTCCGAAACACACCCCCGAACACATCGTCCCAGGCCACGGCGATGTGCCGGCGGTAGCGTGCCGTCGCCAGGTCGAAGAGCGCGGTGTCGCGACGCCTGCGTGCCTCGCGCAGCACCATCCACAGGACCTCGAGGCAATGGCCGGTGTAGACGAGCTGCGCGTACTCATTGTGCGGACGGGACAGGTCGTGATTCAAGAGCTCGTTGCACAGCTCGAAATCGGGATTGAAGTGCGCGTTCATGATGGCGTCGGTCGAGCGCCGCGCGAGCGACTCGAGCTGCGCGTCGGCCGTCTGCTCGAGCATCTGCGTGCACACACGGAGCAGGACCATCCAGGCACCGAGGATCCGTGCACCGGGGAAGGGCCGCGCATCCGCACCGAGATAGGTTCGCCCGATCACGGGCCGGTAATCCGGGTGGTCATAGAGGCGAACGCACTTCGCGATCAGCTCGCGCGCGAGATCGAAATAGCGCGACTCGCCTGTCGCGCGGGCGTACTCCGAGAACCCCTCAGCGATGAACAGATCACCGTAGATTTCGCCGTCGGCCGGCATGAGCGCCTCGCCAGTGCGCGTATACGTCTTGGGCCAGAGCGCATCCGCAGCGGTGGGCCGTGTCTTCATGAGGAAGTCGGCCGTCTTGCGCGCGATCTCGAGCTGCCGCGGGTCGCGGCCGAAGTGGTTGTACAGAAACGCGTGCACCCACAGACCTCGCCCGTCGAACCAGCTGCTCTTGTTGGTCGACAGCAGGCGGCCGTCGAACTCGACCTCGCACATGAAACCGCCCCGCTCGTGATCGAACACATGGCGATCGAGGAAGGGCAGGTAGTCGTCGAACAGATCGTGCCTGTAAAGATCGCGAAGTTCACGGAGGGAATGCCCGGCGAGGCGGACATCTGCCACCTGCGATCGAGCACTCGCGGCCACCGCAGCTGCCGGCGAAGACACGGCCGCCACGACACCCACAGTCGCCGTCTCCAGAAACGTGCGCCTGTTCACCGGATCGCTCATGGATGCCTCCTGGCGCCGGAGCGCCGCTCGACGGTGCGAGCACCGTTGGCTGGCACCTCGAGCGGCAAGGCGCCATCGGCCGATGCGTCGAGTGGACGGCCCGTGGCGGTATCGAACCATGTGGCGGTGCCATCCCGGGGGCGAACGATTGCCGTGATCGATGCGCTCGCATGGTTGATGATGGTGACGGCGAGCTTTTCAGCGTCCGCGGAAATCGACAGATCGCTTGCTTCGCTGAGGCCCTCGACATCCGCCAACAGCCGCTGCCCTGTGTGCGTGAGCGCATAGTCGAGCACCTCGCGCAGGTACGCGCCGCAGCCGCCGGCGAGATCCGGAATAGACGGCACGACAACGATCGCCAGCCCTGCACCGTGACGGTTCGCGAGAATGGCTGGCGAGCCATCATCGAACGTCGCCAGCGTGCGGGCGGTCGTCGCGTTCCACCCGCGGCGACGTGCGGGTGGAAGGGTGCACGTACTGCGCGTGCGTGTTCCGAAAGAATGCGGAGCCCGCAACCCCTTCGTAACCGCCTCTCGATCGCTCTCGCGTGCGCCGAACAATTCGTCCCGCTCGAACGTGCGTCCCATGGGAATCTGCGGACCGAAAGCGACGATGACCCCGCCGCGCTGGACGAATGCGTCGATGAGGTCACTGTCGGTCTGCTGGAAGCCCGAGACGTCCGGCAACACGAGGACCCGGTGCTCCGCCAGAAGCCGTTCGAGAACCGCCGGATTCATGTGAAACGGAAAGTAGGGATATACCGACTCCTCGAGCGGCGGCGCATACGGAAGGATGTCCACCGGAATGCCAGTACGGCGGAAGCCGTCCAGTGCCGGCAGGAAGCTGTTCGTCCAGCGCTCGACAATCCAGTCCGAGTACGGAAAGTACACCGTGAGTGGATTCCGGCTCTTCCCAATCGCCCGCTGTGTGCGCTTGAAGAGCTCGAGCCCGTCCACGACCGCGCGTCGGCTCGTCTGAACCGCACGCTGGCGTCGGGCCGACCAGATGTGAGGATGGTAGGCAAAGAGCGCGATCCCGTCGGCACCGGGAGCGGTCGCGACGCTGCCGATCTGGCCGAAGATGTTGTCGTAGCTCGCGGCGATGACCGAAGGATCCGGTCGGTTCTCGAGATAGCCGAACAGCTCGACGTGCGTGATGGCGAATTTGTCCTGCAGCCACTTCGCCCCGATTCCCAGTGCGGCAAAGTCCCGAACGCGCCGCAGGGGGTAGCGCTTGCGATTATCGGTGCGATAACTGCCCATGACCTGCCCCTGAAAGATCATGACGTCCAGCGAGTCGACCGTGCTGAGATACCCGGCCACGAGCGGATCGTCGACGAACGGCGCGCACGCGCTGAGCAGGCCCGGGCTCAACCTCTTCACGTGCTCCGTGAATTCGCGGACGTAGGGCACGTAATACGTGCCGCTGCCTTCCTGGTAGGAATAGAAGCCGGCCAGAGACGGATGCCGGCCATAGAGTGCGAACAGTTCGTCCATCAGCGCCGTGATCTGCCGCATGCGATTCCGATACGGCGCAGGGTGGGTCATGTCCCAGCTCACCGACAGGAACACGGCAAGCCCGCGGCCGTCCGCCTCGTCCAGCAACTGGTCGATGACGTCGGATGGTGATCCACGCTCGACGCTGTTGCGCGCGATGGTGGAGGGGAAATACGCGCGGTCCGGCGTGATCAACGCGTGAGCGATCAGCGTATTCCCGCCGATCGAGCGAAAATCGTCCAGGTAGGCGGCCAGATCGCCCAGCGGATCCGCGCCATCGAGATACGCGGGCAGAAAGAAGTCCATCACGACCTGCCCGGACAGGACGGCGGCCTTGCCGATCGCCGTCGGCCGATCGCGGTCACCACGCCAGACGTGGATCAGGTACAAACCTGGAGATCCGTCCGCTGGCAGCGTGAATCGAAGATGCTGCTCGCCGGAGGCGGCCGCTTCGATCGGCAGCGGCTGCGCGCCCGCTCCGGGCGTGACGAGCACGGCTCCGGTCGGCGGCTGTGCGCCGCGAACGCGCAGCTCGATCACATCACCCGGCTGCGCGCGCATTCGTGCCGGCGTAACCTGAATGACTTCGATCGAGAGTGCGGTGGCCGGCGGCGCGTGCAGGAGCACGAGGGCCAGCAGAGCGGCGCGTATGGAGTTTTTTGCCATGACGCCCTTCGGCGCCGTAATTCTACTCCACCAATCCGCCCCGCCCCCGGCGCGGATACGGTCAGCAACGCGGACGACATCCACCATGGCGCGGACGTTGTGCACGCGGACGATGTGCGCACGGAAGCGGCAACCGCGGCCGCGCGTCCCCACTCGCGTGCGGCAGGGTCACGATCGCCGAGCGCTTCCTTGAGGAAGGACTTCCGGGAGGGGCCGGCGAGGAGAGGGCGATCGAGTGCTC
>Ga0247830_10000153_pt1 | contig 21317 bp, 18 predicted proteins | sample 12C_Control_Day5_FD_207766 | JGI IMG/M metagenome (GOLD analysis project Ga0247830, IMG submission 207766) | Soil microbial communities from agricultural site in Penn Yan, New York, United States - 12C_Control_Day5 | ecosystem: Environmental > Terrestrial > Soil > Agricultural land | place...
ACGTGGAGCAGGTCGCGGCGGAGTGCGAAACATCCGGCGTCAAGGCGTTGCCGCTGGCAGCCGATGTCAGCCGCCATGAGCAGGTGAACCAGGTGGTTCAGCAGGGATTGAACCGATTTGGAAAAATTGACGTGCTCGTCAGCGTCGTCGGGCTGCGCCCTCATCGGCCATTCTGGGATTTCGGGTACGACGAGTGGCAACAAGCGTTCAACGTGAACGTTCATTCAACGTTCTTTTTCGCCAAGGCGCTTGCGTCGTCAATGATAGAGCGCAAGAGCGGATCGATCGTTGCGTTGGGCGGGATGTCTTCGCTTACGGCGATGAGGCCCGGCATCAGCCTCGTGGCAGCCTCCAAGCATGGGCTATACGGGCTCATCAAGGCCATGGCGATCGATCTCGGCGAGTACGGGATACGGGCCAACCTGATTGCAGTCGGTAATATCGATACCGAACGGCGAAACCCCGAGTGGTATTTGCAGGGACACGAGCTGCGCCCGGAACATCAGCATCTCGCCTTGCGCCGCAACGGCCGTCCGGAAGAGGTGGCCAGCGCAGCGCTGTTCCTAGGGTCCGAAGAAGCGTCCTATATTACCGGCGATTGCATCACCTGCTCGGGCGGACGCTTTCCAGGCATGTAGTATGGCATCCGGGCCCGCCTTCCGGTTGCCCTAGCTTATCCCGAATGCGTTCCGGGGCTGCCGCCCGATCGGCTGTCAGGCACTAGCAAGTCGATGAACTCATTGACGGGAGTTGCTTCCAGCCTTTTCTGATCGTGGCAGGATTTCAAAATGGCCTCCCGCTGGCGCTCGGGGAACCCGCGTGCCACGTTGGTACGGAACTTCGCTTCGAGCAGCGGTATGCCTTCCATGCGGCGGCGTCGGTGGCCCAGAGGGTATTCCACTTCGACGTAGCGACTCTTCGTTCGATCGTTGAAGAATACTTGAACGCCGCAAGGGACTGATCGTTTTCTGGGATCGAGATAGTCCTTGTTCCACTGTTTCCTCTCTACGCACTCCATGCGGTCGCGGAGGCCGTCAATGCGCGGATCGGCGGCCATCGCGTCCTCGTAATCGGAGGCGGTGAGACGGCCCTTTATAAGCGCAACCGCGGTGGTGTAGCGGACACAATGGTCTCTGTCGGCTGGATTCTTGAGCGGTCCTTTCTTGTCGCTGATTCGAATCGTGTTCTCGTGCGTGGTGATGATGATTTTTTTGATTTCGGGCAGCCGATCCCTTACTTCCGGATGCAGCATGAGCGCGCATTCGACCGCTGTTTGACAGTGAAACGCGGTGGGATATGAAATTTTGAAAAGGACATTCTCGATGACGTATGAGCCGTACGGGCGCTGGAAACGAAACGGCTTGCCCGCGAAAAAGACGTCATAAAGGCCCCAACGCTTGGCGGTGAGCACGTTAGGATAGCCGGTCTCTCCCTTGAGGCTCATTAGGGCGAGTTCGACGGCACGGCTGACCGCATCCGCGGCCGCCCAGGATTTACGCGGGCCGGCATTGGGAGCGTGCCTAAAAACACGCAATGTCTGCCCGTCCGCCCAGGCATTCGACACGGCGTTCACGATATCGACATGCCTGCCGCCCAGCATCGCAGTGATCACCGCGGCGCTCGCCACCTTGGCTAGCCCGACACTGCCATCGAGCCCAACCCGGTGGAAACTGTTCTCGAGGGCGAGGACGCCCTGGATCTCGTATGCCTTGATGAGCGCGGTTAGGACGTCGCGCATGAGCAATGGCTTCCTGCCGGCCGCGACATTGCTGCGAGACTGGTAATCGGCTATGGCGAGTATTCCGCCCAGGTTGTCGGAGGGGTGGCCGGCTTCCGCAGCGAGCCACGTATCGCTGTAATCCAGCCAGCGTACCAGACATGCGATGTCGAAGGCGGCGGTTACCGGGTCGAGCTGGAGCGACGTGCCGGGAACCCGGCTGCCATTGGGCACGATTGTGCCGGGAACAATTGGGCCGAGCAGCTTTGTGCAGGCGGGATAGCACAATGCTTCAAAAGCACAGCCGAGCGAGTCCATAAGGCAGAGCCGGGCCATCCGGTAAGCCTCTTCACTAGCGACCTGGAAATCCAAAACATAGTCAGCGATGTCGGTCATCACTGAGTCGGGCTTGTGATGATGGCCAGACTGCGGTTTTGCCATATCCAACTTACAAAGCGAGGAGAGGTACTTTCCGTTCGCAGCCACCATGGGTACCTGACCAGCTGGAAAATCGCCGCTCGGATTCGGTCCAAGGGCGTTGCGAACCAGTTCGCGAACTACATGTATTTCCCGCCCGCGCAGATGATGCGATCGCCGGTGACGTACGAGGACTGGCTCGATGCCAGGAACAGGGCCACGTTGGCAACCTCTTCCCGAGTTCCTTCGCGCCGCAGGGCGGTGCTCTGGATATCGGCGTTGGTGCGCGGGTCGCCGCCCGTTTCCGGATACCACTCGGGGTTAAGCCGCTGATTGGCTATGACGGAAAGGGCAATCAGGTTTGCCCGTATGCCGTACGGGCCAAGCTCGAGGGCGAGTGATTTGATGAGGCCATACAAGCCCGTTTTGGAAGCCACCACGTGTGCGCGCTGGGGCTGCGACGTGATCGAGGCAAGTCCTCCCAAGGCGATAATCGCACCGCTACGCTGCTTCATCATCGCCGGTGCCAGCGCTTTTGCCAGATAGAAGGTGGAATGCAGGTTGACTGCAAACACTTCCAGCCATTCTTCGATGCTGATCGTCCAGAAATCCTTGTGCCGTCGTATGCCGGCCACACTGACCAGCACATCGGCCTTCCCAAAGCGCTCCAATCCCTGCTGTGTCGCGCGATGGACCTCTTCGGGTTTGCTGACGTCAGCCAGCACGGGCAGCACCTTGGCTCCCGAAGCCTCGCATTCGCGAGTCACTTCATCGAGCTCCTCCTTCCGCTTGCGGGATATCAGGACGAGATCCGCGCCCTCGCTCGCGAATTTGAGGGCGATCGCTCTGCCGTTATTACGGCCGGCGCCGGCAATGAACGCTACTTTTCCTTTTAGCTGCATGCGCAGGGTATCCTGTCCGGGTATCACGGAGAGTCTAGGGCAGCTCATTGTTGGCTTCCCCGAGCTCTCCGATGGGGCGCTCAACCAGCGGGGGTGTCAGACTGAGCCTCAGTGGCGAATTGAGCAACGGCCACTTCCGGCCATCCGTTCCCTCTCTTTCGATAATGAGGCGCCTGGCGGCGGTCTGCTCGCTGCAAGCGACCTCTGTTACGTTGAGCACGGGCGCGGCCCATATTCCTGTCTGCCGGGCTCTTGCCGTGAATTGCTCGCGGGTTACTTCAGACGCCGCCGAAGCCGAGTAACCGGCCCGGCTAAGGACATCGTCGAGACTTATCCCATCCGGCTCTATGCATACGTACCCATCGGAGCAGCGCACAAACTCCGCGCTCGCGCGATTTTGCGCTCCACTCCAAAGACTCGCCGTGGCTGAAACGGCCGAGTCCTGCATTGAGACGTCCAGGCTCTGGCCACGGCCAGTTTGATCGCGGATCTCCAACGCGGCAAGTATCGAGAGAAGCCCGAATCCGCCGCCGACGATATCCGCAGCGGATATACCTGCTTTCGTCGGCACTCCATTGGCGCGGGTCAGATCCATGAAGCCGGACATCGCCTGCACCACAGTATCGAAGGCAGGGCGGCCGGGATATGTGGATGAGGCGCCGAAGCCCGAAATTCCGCAGTAAATCAGCCGAGGATTTATTTCAAGCAGCTGCTCCGCGCCGAATCCCAACCGGGCGAGAGAGCCAGGCTTGAGATTTTCGACGAGAATATCCGCAGTTTTCAGCAGCGCGCTGAATGCAGAGCGGTGGTTCTCCTTCCTGAGATCCAGCTCGAGGCTTCTCTTGTCGCTGTTGCTGAAGGAGAAAAAGTAGCCTCGGTTTCCCTGCGTCGGAGGCCACGCACGCGAGCCTTCACCGCCCGGCGGCTCTATCTTGAAGACTTCCGCGCCGAGGGCGCCAAGCTGACGTCCGACCAGCGGGGCGGTCGTGTATTGACCGATTTCGAGTACTCGGAGGCCGGCCAGAGGCTTGCTGCCGTCTGGCTTACCGCATGCGGCGTGCGGCGTTTTCCGGCGTGCCAACAGGGAAGCGATGTAATTGCGATGCTCGTCCGGAGCCGGTACCCGTAGTTCACCAGTGCTGCCGGACAGTGAGACCGAAACAGGATTGGCTGGGACGGTGATCTCCCGAGCCTCCATCGCGTCCATCGCCCGCCGGATCATTCCCCGATGAACAAGGTTAGGCTCGCTCGCAAGCTGGCTGAGCTTGAGCACGGGCCCGCAGGCAATATCAATGGCCGTCAGTCGCTCGATGCACTCATTGACGGTTAGAGCCGCCGTCCATTGTTGGATGGCAGCATCGACATCGACTCGTTTTGCGATTCTTTCGGCATTCGTCGCGAAACCGGTTCTTTCGGCTAGAGCCGGTTGTCCGAGAACCGCGCAAAGCCTGCGCCATTGATCGTCTGTGGCCGTGCAAATCAGTACCCAGCCGTCCGATGCCCGATAGGCATTCCACGGCGCAGCCAGCGAATGCCTGTTGCCGGATCTCGTCACTTTCTTGCCGACGGCGTGAAACGGCAGGAAAGTCGATAGCGAGCTGACCGCGCAATCGAACAGCGCAATATCAATGAACTGGCCGAAGCCGCGCTTGCGGCGGACATTAAGTGCAACCAGCGTAGCCGCTGCGGCATAAATGCCCGCAGAAATCTCGCAAAAGGGAAAACCAATCAGGCTTGGCGCCATGTCTGGTTCACCGGTTGTATCGGCCAGACCGGATACCGCCTGTACTAATGCGTCGGAGTACGGGACACCGGCCAAAGGCCCATCCGCGCCAAAAGCTGTAATGTCGCAGACGATCTGATCCGGCGACGCGGTGTATTGAAAATCCGGGGAAACATCACTTGATCTCAGGACGATGTCGCAAGATCGCAGCAATTGGGCGAGGAACAGGTCATCGTCGCTATGTTCACCGCGCATCAATATGCTGCGCTTGCCCAGGAGGGATGACGAGCGGCTAATCCACTTGTGCTTGAACGGAATGCGTGCGCTTTCCAGTACGGCCACGTCCGCACCCAGACCCGAGAGTATCGAACCGCACACCGCCGCTCCGAGCCGATCCCCATGCTCGACGACCAGTAATCCCTTGAGGGGATGGGCGATTGGTTCCACGCCTAGCCCCGGCGAACCGAGGGCCGGTGAAGTGTCATTCATTTGCGACCGTGCCGACGCGGGAAAATCAATCTACCTTCACGCCGGAGGAACGAACCACTTTGCCCCATGCCGCGTGGTCCTTCCTGATCTGCTCTTGGAATTCCTTCGGTGTGCTCGGAGAGAGATCCTGGCCAAGGGCGCGCATGCGCTCTCGTGCCGTAGCTGACTTGAGGACATTGACTATCTCCTCATTGAGCTTTGCGATGATCGATTGAGGAGTCGCAGAGGGAACGACGACGCCATACCATCCGAGGACATCAAGTTCCGGATAGCCCGCCTCCACGGCCGTCGGAACAGTGGGCAGCGCTTCGAGCTTCTTGCGTCCGGTGACCAAAAGCGCCCGGAGCTTGTGATTCTTGACGTGGGGAACGGCGGCGGTCGGGTTCGAATACATCAGTTGCACGTTTCCCGCCAGCAAATCAATGACCGCCGGGCCGGCTCCCTTGTACGGAACGTGCACTATTTGCGTACCTGTCGCCAGCTTGAAGAGCTCGCCGACAAGCTGGGTGCCGGATGCCGACGAGGCAAAAGTCAGTTGCCCGGGGCGCTTTCTCGCGAGGAGTGCCAGCTCCTTCGCCGAATTGACGGGCAGTGAAGGATGTACGACCAGCACCCATGCCTCGAGTGTCCCGCGTGTAACCGCGGAAAAGTCCCTTAGGGAGTCAAATCCCGGATCTCTATAGAGGTGAGGATTGATAGCAAGGGTACCCACATAGGCCAGCGTCAGTGTATATCCGTCGGGCGCCGCCCGAGCGCCTGCTGCGGTGCCGATATTGCCCTGCGCGCCCGGCCGATTGTCCACAACGACCTGCTGGCGCCACACGTCTGCGAGCTGCGCGCCGACTGACCTTGCAAACGCATCGGTGCCACCGCCCGGTGCGAATGGCACGATAAACCGGACCGGTTTGGCGGGAAATGAAGGCTGAGCTGCGGCGAGAGATGCCCACAGCGCCAGAACACATCCCGCTGTTGCTGAGGCGGTGTTCATGCCATACCCCTCGCCCCGGATCTATCTCTGCTTCCAGCCGGCAACTGCCGCGAATCGCTTGGTCGGTGGCACCACTAGAAGCTGCATCAGTTCGTCGACGTTCCGCAGTTTCTCCACTTCGCTTACTGCATCGATGATCTGGCGCGCGCGGCCGGGCGGCAGGATAGGATCGACCAGTGAATGGAATTTTTCCTCGACCTCCGCTTCCGACATGGGATTCTCGGGTAGTCCTTTGGAGTAGGCGACAATCTCCTTCAATCGACGGCCGTCCTTGAGAATGACTTCCATGCCGGCTCCCTTGTCCACCGCCTTCCACTCCGAATTGGTCGGAACCAGACACTTCACCTTGCGTGCTGTCTTGAGCAGCGCGGGATCCTTGACGTCGACCTTGGGGTAGTCCCAAAAGCCGTTTCCGCCATTGACGCCGCGCCCAGTGTTGTGCAATCGCATTGCGAGCGAAAAGGGCAAGCTGAACTGAGCCCCGAGAATATCCTCGGGCTCAATGATCGAGCCAATGTGAGACAGGATCTGTTCGCTGTTCGTATAGACCAGTACCTGCTCGACTTCGTCGGGACCGAAAGCCACTTTGTCGCGGACCGCATCCAGCGTGTCGAACGCCGCATGGATAAGGTGGCAGCACGAATACGGCTTTAGGGCATTATCGAGCGTGTGGTATAGCGTGCCCAGGCCATCCGTAAGGCGCTTCAAGTCGTAGTCCACTGCGAAAACCTTGCAGAACCCTTTTTCTCCCTCGAGTATCGAGTGCGGACCGGTAATCCCGGCCTTGGCAAACAGGGCCGCGCGTACGCCGGCGGCGGTAGGAATCGCGCTGTGGATGCGCTTAACCGATCCACCTGTTTTCGTGTACTCAATGAGACCGGCGGAGTGGCTGCCGGCAATGGCCAGGGCGTTGAGCGTGGTCTCCTCATCCAGTCCCATCAGCACGGCACCGGCTGCGGCTGCGCCAAAGGGGCCCACACCGACAGGTGGATGATGACCGCGATAGATCAGATAGGGCGAGCATGCCCAGGATATCCGGATCTGAATTTCGTATGCCACGATTACCGCGACCAGCAGTTTCTCGCCGGTCGCCTTGGCATATTCGGCCATTGCAGTGGCGGCCGGCACTGCGATTCCGCCGGGATGAGTCGGGCTCTTGAGATGAGTATCGTCCGTTTCGTTAGCGTGGTTGAAGGTGCTATTGAGGAAGGCCGCATCGTCGGGCGACATCTTGTCGCCGTAGTAGGACACCGTGGCATGGCTTCCGCTGCGGGTCGCCTTCATCACGTCGTAGTAAGTCTGGCTCCAAGGCAAAGTCGCTCCTGCGATTTGGCAGCCGAAATTGTCCAGGATGAAGCGCTTGGCGTAATCCCGCACTTGGGACGGCACGTCATCGAGCCGCAATCCCGCCGCCCAATGGGCCAGTGTTCTCGTTTCGTTCATTCCGGGTTTCCTCTATGGTGGTGAGCGAAAGTTATCGATTGAATTATCTCCCGCCTGGCCGACTATATAGCGTCCACTCTTGCGTCTTGTCAATCCATGGTTTCGATAAACAGTCGCGGTTCCATCCATCGGAACCGAGCTCGTGTAAACTCGCGCTTGATAATTTAATGGATCTGGAGCAATGGCCATGATGAGAGCTGTCCAGCGGACGCTCGCGATCTTCGACTGCTTTACGAACGAGCGAACCAGTCTGACGCTGCAGGAAATGGCGAACCGCATCCGGCTTCCCAAGTCCACCACGTTTCGTCTCGTGCAAAGCCTGGACGAGGCAGGATACCTCGTTCGCCTGGACAACCAGGCGTATTGCCTGTCATTCCGGGTGACCCGTCTCGCCGGTCTAGTGAAGAGCACGCTGGATATTCGGCAACTTGCACGAGTGACGATGATCGAGCTTGCTAAAAAAGCTGGCGAAACGGTTACGCTCAACATGGTTATCGATCGCCATAGAGTCTGCATCGACGTAATCGATACTCCTTCGCCCCTCATGAGCGTGACAAAGCCGGGGGAACGGGTGCGACTGATCGACGGCGCAACGGCAAGAGTGCTTATGGCGTCATTGCCTAAGCAGGAGTTTCAGAAGGCGGTTTCATATGCCATCAAGGTGAACAAGAAGAAACGAACGGATTTTGTCCGGGAACTAGCACGCATCCGGGAGGAGGGGTACGCGGTGACCCACGGTGAGCGCGTGCTCGGGCTTACGGCCATCTCGGCTCCGATCGAGGAGCGCGACGGGGGCGTCACTCATTGCATCACAGTTACCGGACCTACCGTTCGACTACAACCTCGTGAGCGGGAAGTGACCAGGCTTGTCACCCGGGCGGCCGAAGACGTATCGCGTCGCTTGGGGGCCGCACCCCATCCTGATTTGAAGCGCTTGTGAACGGCGTATTTATTAATGCGGCCGCATCCGAGCGCGCGCGGCGGCCCCGGCGATTTCAATACCACACCATTTCTCGTAATGCGTGATCAGGGTCGATACATCCTTGCTGTCACCGCCTTGGGTAATCGCGAATCCGATGACCTGTTTCACGACGGGGGCAAGCCACGTCGGTACGCCGAAATGCTCGGCTTCCTCGAGAAAAAGGGAAATATCCTTGAAGCTGATCATCATCTTAGCGCCGTAATCAAAACTGCGGGGCAGGATATTTTTCGGAAACTTGTGGGTCGTCGCTGAATTCCGGCCTGTTCCCGTATTGATCACCTCGACCATGACATCGGGGTCCAGCCCGGCTTTGACGCCAAGCGCGAAAGCTTCGCATGAGGCGACAAAAGCGGCAAAAGACAGCATGTTGTTGAGCAGTTTCATGATTTGCGCCTGACCGGGCTCTGCGCCAACGTAGAAAATGTGGGTAGCCAGATGATCGAGTAGCGGCTTGACGTCCTCGAACGCGTCTCTATCGCCTGACGCAGTTATGGAAAGCGTGCCTTTGCGGGCCGCTTCTGCCCCTCCGGTGATGGGACAGTCCACGAATGTGATGGGGCCTGCCCCAAGCTCACGGACGATTTCACGAACGAAGCGGGGGCCTACCGTGGAACAATTGACGCACTTTAGAATGGCTGCGCCGCGATGAAGTCCCTCACGGCCAAGTATGACCTCGTGGATAGATTCGAGCGAAGGAAGACATAGAAAGACGGTCTCGCAGCGTGACGCGACCTCGCGCGGCGAAGGGGCCACTTTCGCTCCGCTTCGTGCAAGCGAGTGCATGGCGGCGGGATCGACGTCATTGACGATGAGTGGATACCCGCGCGCGAGGAGATTCCCCGCTATAGGGGCTCCCATCGAACCGGTGCCTATAAAACCGATCGGCGCCTTCATTGGCTAGCTTAGCCTGCTGGCGGCCCCGGCAAGATGTTCGGGCACGGCGGTCAGTCCACCTTGGCTCCGGAGGCTTTCACAACTTTCCGCCACTTGGCCAAGTCGTTTTTTATAAGCTGCGAGAATTCCTGAGGCGTGCTGGATGCTGCGTCGTAACCTTGACTGGCAAAGCGCGATTGGACATCAGGCAGCGACAGTATCCTAGTCAATTCGCTGTGAAGAGTCTTCACAATGGGCGCTGCCGTGCCCCGCGGCAACAACAAGCCATACCATGCAAGGCCGTCGATCGCGGGATATCCCACTTCCGCAAAGGTGGGAACGTCATCCAAGCCGGGCAGCCGCTGCGGGCTCGTGGTGGCGAGCCCATTCAGCTTGCGGGACTTAACGTGATGGATAACTGAAGCCGGTGCACTGAACATGAGCTGAACATTGCCACCTAGGATATCCGCAATGGCAGCACCATTTCCCTTGTACGGCACATGAACAATGCGGGTCCCCGTGATTGTCTTGAAGAGTTCTGCCACCATGTGGCCAACCGTCCCGTTTCCCGCGGATGCGTAGTTCAGGCGATCGGGGCTTGCTTTTGCAAGCGCCACGAGTTCCTTCACGGTTTTGGCCGCCACGGATGGATGTGCGACGAGAACATTCGGCGCCGTGGCTGCCAAAGTCACGGGCGCAAAATCCTTGATCGCATCATAGGGAAGTTTCCTGTAAAGAGACGGATTAATGGCCAAATTGCCGACATACCCCATCAATATCGTATAGCCGTCAGGCACGGCCTTGGCGACCATGTCGGTTCCGATATTACCGCTGCCGCCGGCCCGGTTATCCACGACGACTGGCTGGCCCCAGCTTTCATTCAGCTTCTGGGCGATGGTGCGAGCCAGCATGTCAGTGCCGCCACCGGGCGAGAAAGGTACGATGAGGCGTATCGGTCTGGATGGGTACGACTGTGCCAACGCGATCTCCGCGCCGGCGAGCGCCATGAACGCGCAGACAACGATACGGGTCAGGGATTTGCACATGGTCTTTCTCCACCGTTCCGTTTGCATCGGTCCGATTACTGCAACGTCATGCCGGATTTACTGACCACCTTTTGCCACTTCGCGTATTCGTTCTTCAGGTGATCGGAGAACTGTGCGGCCGTGGTCGTCTCGACGTCGTATCCCTGTTTCGCAAGCATTTCCTGAACTTTTGGCGCGGCCATGATCTTGACTATGGCCTGGTTGAGCTTTTCTGTGATTGCACCCGGAGTCCCCGCTCGTGCGAGTATGCCGTACCAGTTGGACGCTTCGATCCCGGGATATCCGGCTTCTGCGAGAGTAGGTATGTCCTTCAAGTTGGGCGAGCGTCGCGCTGTTGCAGCCGCGAGTGCTCTTAGCCTGCCGGCGCGTACATGCGAAATAACCGCGCCTGGGGCGCTGAACATGAGTTCGACCTGGCCGCCAAGAAGCTCCCGCGTGGCGGAACCACTCCCTTTATACGCCACATGCACGATGTTCACGCCGGTGACGATTTTGAACAGCTCGCCTGTCATGTGACCGATGGTGCCCGCTCCGGGAGAGGCAAAATTGAGCTTGCCCGGGTTCGCTTTCGCGAACGCGATCAGCTGCTTGATGGTCTTCACCGGTAGGGAAGGATGCGCTACCACGACTTCCGGAGCGGTTGCCGTCTGCGCGACCGCGGTGAAGTCACCGACCGGGTCGTAGGGCGGCTTGCGATGCAGATTCGGCGCTATTGCATGGGTACTGCTGGTCACGATGATTAACGTATACCCGTCGGCAGGGGAGTTCAGCACGGCAGCCGAACCGACCGCTCCGGTTCCGCCGGGTCGGTGATCCACAACAACAGGCTGTCCCCACGCTTCATGGAGTCCTTGTGCGATCGTGCGGGCCTGAAGGTCCGTTCCGCCGCCTGGCGAAAACGGCACGACCAGGCGAATCGGTTTCGTCGGAAAATCCTGGGCGCCGGCGGCACCGAACGCTCCAAGACCGGCTAACATCACCGCCATTGGCAGATGCGACCTCATATGTCATTCCTCCTTTATTTGCCCTTGAACTGCGGCTTGCGCTTTTCCAGGAAGGCTGAAATGCCTTCTTGTTTATCGTCCGTTCCGTATATAGTCGTTACAATAAATGTCTCGAGATCGATACCCGAGGCAAGGTCCATTTGCATGCCGCGGTGTACCGCCCGTTTTACTAGCGCCAAGCTCAATGGAGCCCGTTGGGCGTAAACACCCACCAAGCGCTTCGCTTCGTCGAGCGCGCCGCCCTTCGGCGTGAGGCGGTTGATGAGACCGATACGGTACGCGTGCGCCGCGTCGATGGGATCGGCTGCAAACAGCATATCGAGAGCATGTGCCATGCCGACAACACGCGGCAGGCGCTGTGTGCCGCCGGCACCGGCCACGGTGCCAATGCGTGCGCTGGTGATCGCGAAAGAGGATCCTTCTCCCGCAACTCTGAGGTCACATGCCAATGCCAGCTCGAGACCGCCGGTGATGCAAAATCCCTCGATTGCTGCAATAACAGGCGTGGCAAGCTCTTCTATGGTGGAGTTGAGCCGGTGCCAGCGCTTGAAATAATCGGTGCCCTGTTTCGCCGTCTTTACCTTCAGCGCTTCGTTCAGATCCGCGCCGGCGGCAAAGAATTCGGCTCCGCCGGTAATCACGACTCCTCGCACCGAGTCAGCAGTTTCCGCCCGTGCGAGCGCCAATCCCAGCTCCTCCATCATCCGTATGCTGATGGCGTTTCGCTTGTCCGGCCGGTTCAGGGTGATCACACAGCAGGGGCCGTCCTGGGCGACCGCAATAGTCTCGTAGCTCATTTCTCCCTTTAGGCGTTGCGTCGGCTTGGTTGCCGGAAGAAAACCAGATTAAACCAATTCGTGGCATAGAGATACCGGTTCCATACAATGGAACGTGTGCCATTCAATTTGATCGCGCCAAATGAATGCGTTAATGTGCCAGCCGACCCCAAGTGCAACGGTTCACTTTTGAGGAGCGCCGCGTTGCAATATCAAGACATTCTGTACGAAGCAGATAAGGGAACCGCCACAATCACCATCAATCGCCCGGAGAAGCGAAATGCGGTACGACCGCTTACTTATGACGAACTGACGCACGCCATGCACCGGGCCGCGGATGATCCCGAGATCGGTGTGGTGGTACTCACGGGTGCGGGCGACAAGGCATTCTGCTCGGGTGGTGACGTCAGCGATCAGGCCTCGCGCACGCCGGACGTGGGACGTACGCACATGCGCCGGCTGATCGGGCTGTCCACCGTGATGCGAATGATGGATAAGCCCATCCTCGCTAAGATCCGTGGATATTGCGTGGGTGGGGGAAATGAGATCCATCTGTTCTCGGACATGTCGTTCGCCAGCGACCGGGCCATATTCGGGCAAACCGGACCCCGTGTGGGCAGCATCCCGGTCTGGGGGGCGTGCCAGCTGCTTGCCCGTTATGTCGGCGAGCGAAAAGCCAGGGAGATGGTTTTTGGCTGCCGCCAGTACACGGCCCAGCAGGCTCTGGACATGGGGCTGATCAACTTCGTGGCCAAGGACGAGGAACTCGACGCGCTCGTGCAGGAATGGTGCGAGGAAATATTGAACAAGAGCCCGCAAAGCATACGGATTGCAAAGCTTGCGTTGAACGCTGGCTCCGATCAGGAACTTTATCCGTCCTATTTTCCTAGCAGCGCGCTGCTCGCTTCGATTTATGGAAACGATGAGAACATGGAAGGAATCCGCGCTTTCCTCGAAAAGCGTAAGCCCGATTTCCGGAAATTTCGCAGAAAAGGGCTGTGACATCCAATGCTCCAATGCCGCGATCGGCTAGTCCAGCAAGGAACGACATGCAACATCTATTAGACGACTACACGAGCGTGCGGGAAGGGGTGCGCGCCCTGTGCGGCACGTTCAGCCCGGAGTACTGGCGCGAAGTCGATGAACGCCGCGGCTACCCGGAGGAATTCGTCAAGGCGCTGACCGAGGCAGGTTGGCTGGCGGCACTCATTCCGGAGCAATACGGCGGTTCCGGGCTTTCTGTGGCGGAAGCGTCCGTAATCATGGAGGAGATCAACCGTTGCGGCGGCAACTCCGCCTGCTGTCACGGACAGATGTACAACATGGGTACTCTGTTACGCCACGGCTCGGAAGCGCAGAAACGCAAGTACCTGCCGAAGATTGCGACCGGCGAATGGCGTCTTCAGTCCATGGCCGTGACTGAGCCCACCACCGGTACCGATACGACGAAGATCAAGACCGCTGCCGTAAAGCGAGGTGACCGCTACGTCATCAACGGCCAGAAAGTGTGGATTTCGCGAGTGCAGCATTCAGATTTCATGGTATTGCTGGCGCGAACCACGCCGTTGGATCAGGTCAAAAAGAAATCGGAAGGGATGTCCATTTTCCTGGTCGATATCAAGAAATCGCTGGACGCAGGAATGACGGTTCGGCCGATCCGGAACATGGTGAACCATGAGACCAACGAGGTGTTCTTCGATGGCCTGGAGATTCCCCATGAAAATCTCATTGGCGAGGAAGGGATGGGGTTCAAATACCTGCTCGATGGCCTCAATGTGGAGCGCGTGCTTATTGCGGCCGAGTGCATTGGTGATGCCTACTGGTTCATCGAGAAGGCGAGCACCTACGCGAAGAGCCGGGTGGTATTCGACCGCCCGATCGGGCAGAACCAGGGCATCCAGTTCCCGATTGCCCGTTCGTATGCGAATACGGAGGCCGCGAATCTGATGCGTTTTAAAGCCGCAGCGCTTTTTGACGCGCGCAAGCCGTGCGGCGCGGAAGCGAATATGGCGAAGCTGCTCGCTGCAGAGGCGTCCTGGGAAGCGGCGAATATGTGCATGCAAACCCACGGCGGCTTTGGCTTTGCGGCGGAGTACGACATCGAACGAAAGTTCCGCGAGACGCGACTGCATTCGGTCGCGCCCGTTTCTCCAAACATGATACTTTCATACATTGGCACCCGTGTGCTCGGGCTGCCGAGATCCTTCTGACGCTGTTGGTTACCGATTGCCGATAGGGGCTCAATTTGATCGAGAACGAGCAAGTAATTTCGATTGCGGCGGCAGGCGATGTCGGCACGGGACACGAGCCGCCGGAGAGCTCGTTTAGCCACGTGCTCGATCTGTTGCGCGGCGCCGACATCCGTTTCTCCCAGGTGGAGCGCCTGTATTCGGAACGTGGGGCGTTTCAGGGCCAAGGCGCGGGCTTTCATACGCGACAGCCGGCGCGCATGGCGGAAGCCTTCAAGAGCGTGCCGTTCAACGTGCTTTCCATCGGCTCAAATCACACCGGGGACTGGGGTGGGGAAGCAGTGGAAGACACGGTAGAAGTCTTCCGCCGCCTGGGCATTCCTACTGTTGGGGCGGGCCGGAATATAGAGGAAGCGCGTCGCCCGGCGATTCTCACGGTCAAGGGCGTTCGCATCGCCTTTCTGGGGTATGTGTCTGTCATGCTGCCCCAGTACTGGGCGACGGAAAGCCGCGCAGGCAGCGCGCCGATGCGCGCCCATACGTTTTACGAGCCGTACGAATACCAGCCGGGCGCTCCGGCACGGATCGTGAGTGTTCCCCATGACGAGGATCTTGCCAACCTCGAAGCAGACGTGAGGAATGCGAAACAGCGGGCCGACCTGGTATTCGTGTCGCTGCACTGGGGTGTGCACTACGTTCCTTACCCGGCGGAGTACCAGCCGGTGGTCGCGCACGCGGCGATCGATGCGGGCGCGACGGCGGTGCTTGGCCATCATGCTCACCAGCAGCAGGGGATGGAGCTCTACAAGAACGGCGTGATTTTTTACAGCATCGGTAACTTTGCTTTCCACCGGCGCGGCGGCCCGCCCGCCGCCTGTATGCCCGAGGGTCGTTACCTGCACAAGGAGGTTTACTCGATCGAGCCTGAGCCCGGAGTGGTGTACGACTATCGCCGCCACTACAACGAGGGAGGGGTGGCATTCATCGCGGTGGACCAGCATGGTTTGCGCAGCGTGGATTACGTTCCGACGAAGCTCAATGCCGCTGGACAGCCGGAGATCATCCGGGCGGAAGATCCCCAGTTCGAAAAATCCATGACCTATCTCAACTGGACCGGCAAGTTCATCCGTGGCGGCATAACGAACCTGAAGCCGGCCGGTGATCGCTACGCGGTCTACCGTCGCGATAACTAAACCATCGGCCCCCGGTAAGCGAGAGGACAACTGTCATGCCTGGCCTGCACGCACTGCAGAAAATACTGGCCGCGCATGCTAGCCCATGCCCTTCCTCTATCGAGCCGGGAGAGTTTCTCCAGATCGAGCCGGACGTCTTCGCCGTCCAAGTGGCGACCAATATCGAAGAGGTCGATCGACTGGAAGCTGATCTTGGTGATCTCGGCGTAGAGGAGCTGCCGCTCAAGAGCAAGATATTTCCCTTCATTGACCACGGCGCGCCAGCTCCAACGGCCGGCATCGCCGCAGGGCAGAAACGCTGGCGCGATTTCTACCGCCGGCATGGAATAGCAATCGCGGATCCGGGTGCTGGCATATCGCACTTGATCCTGACCGAGCGCGGCATCGTGCTCCCGGGCAGTGTCATTGCGCTGCGGGACTCGCATACACCGACGATGGGCGCGGTAGGCGCCTTCGCGGCGTCTCTCGCGGGAGGCACGCTATCGTTGTTCGCGATCGGGCGCTACTGGCTCGATGTGCCAAGCGTTGCGATGGTGCGGATAGATGGCCGCCTGAAAAAGGGCGTCTTTGGCCGCGACGTGGCGCTTCACGTCAATGGAAAGCTGGGACAACGCGGCCTGCTCGGGCGGGCTGTTGAATTCTCCGGCTCGTACGTCAACGCGCTCAGCATGGATATGCGCTTCACTCTGTGCAACATGGGCACGGAAGCCGGCGCGATGGCGTCGTACGTGCAACCGGATAATGTGACGCTCGCTTGGGTGAAGGACCGCGCCGCCCGCGCGTTCCAGGTATTCGATACCGACCCCGGCTATGGCTACGTCGATGTCCACCATTTCGAGATCTCGGCGCTCGAACCGCAGGTAGCCGCGCCGCATGCGCCTGACAATGTGAAGCCGCTCGGCGAGGTCGAAGGCCGCCATATCGATCAAGCTTACCTGGGATCATGCGCCAGCGGTCGCCTCGAGGACATTGCGGCGGCGGCCGCGGTGCTCCGGGGACGCAAGGTTCATCCCGACGTACGCTTTATCGTCACGCCTGGCTCGCGCGAAGTGATCAAGGCGGCAACTCGCATGGGCTATATGGATGTGCTGAACGAGGCGAATGCCATCGTGACGAGTGCAAATTGCGGGGCCTGTCCCGGCCTGCATGGCGGCATACTGGCGCCTGGCGAGGTGGCGATCGCGTGCAATACCCGCAACTTCCCCGGCCGCATGGGGCCGGGGGGGGAAATTTATCTGGCTTCGCCGGCGAGTGTTGCTGCTTCTGCGATCGAGGGAAAGATCGCCAGTCCAGTCAAATATCTCAGTTCGGAACGTAAAGCGCCATGATAGTCACAGGTGCGGTCTGGAAATTCGCGTTGGATGATATCGATACCGACCAGATCCGGCGCGCGGTGTATTCCCATCTCCCAAAGGAAGAGCAGGGTCAGCACTGCCTTGAGAGTCTGGACCCGACCTTCGCGTCCCGCGCGCAGCCGGGCGATGTCATTGTCGCAGGAAAGAATTTCGGCTGCGGCTCGTCGCGGCCGGCCCATGTCGCGATTCTCGCGCTCGGTATCGGCGCCGTGCTCGCAGAATCGTTCGGACGCCTTTTCTTCCGCAACAGTATCAGCGGCGGCCTGCTGGTAGTGCCGTGTCCCGGTATCGTCGAGTTTGCTTCGGCTGGCGACCGCATCGAGCTGGATACCGTGGCGGGCCTAGTCCGCAACGTCGCCTCGGGACAAACGCTGTCGTTCCCGCCGCTGCCGGAATTTCTGCGCGAAATGGCGGAGCTGGGCGGGGAAAAGCCCTATCTCAAGAAATGGCTCGAGCGCCAGCGTGTCGGCCCTCTCGCGCCTGGCGACGCATCGCCGGCCGCCTAGGGCAGGTAGCCAATGAGTTTCCACCACGCGTAATCGAGCGGTACCAGCACGAGCAGGCTGATCAGCGCCAGCGGCACCGTGAACCTCAACGCGGCGCGCAAGGGGAGGCCTGCGATCTGCAGGCCGACCGCCACCGGCGGCACCTGGTAGGGCAAGATCATCGTCGTGAATCCCAGGGCAAAGGACATCAGGGTTGCCTTTAGCGGCCAGTCCATCGCTTCGGCCAGTTGCGCGGCCAACGGCGTCAGCAGTGCCGGCTGCACCGGGTTGGTGGTGAGCAGGCCCGCGACGCTGGACATCGTCGCGAGCACCATGAAGTTGAGAAAGTCATGGCCCTGGCGCAGGTCAAGGACTTTGCTCAGCCGCGAGCCGATGTCGGTGGCGAGGCCGGTCTCCGAAATAGTGGCGCCCAGACCCAGGATCGCTGCGATATAGAACACGGGTCCGAGCCGAACTCGCTCGTTGAGCGCCGCCAGCGGGATGACACCCACGCGGGGCAACAGGCAGAGCACGCCCGCGCCCAGCGCAATCCACCCGGGCTGGATACCATGCACAAAATCGGTGGCCCAAAGCGCGAGCGATCCCAGGAGAATCGCCGCGAGACGCAATTCCTCGGGGCGCACCGGCCCGTGCGGCGCCTGCGCGCCCGGCTGCCGGATGTCTTCCTGCATCAGCAGGCAGATCAGTCCGAAAATCAGCGCGGCCTTGACTAAGCCCATCACCGGGAACTGCACCAGGAGGTACTCGGCGTAGCTGATGTGCTGCCCGTAGAGGTTCTCGGCGGCGCCGGTCAGCACGAGATTGGGGGTGTTCGCCGGAAGAATCGCAGTACCGCACTGATAGGTGGTCATGATCACCGCCAGGCAAACGCCGTTGTGCGCTTTCCCGCCCGGTGTGAGACCGGCCTGGACGGCGATCGCGCTGAACAACGGCAGGAGCAGCAGGATCCTGCCGAGCGTCGCTGGCATGAAAAACGCGAGCACGGTCGAGAACGCGACGGCAAGGCCGATGAGCCGCGTGTAGGAAAGCGTGATCCGGCCCAGCACGGCGGCGGCGACGCGGCTTCCCAGCCCGGTGCTGTTCACGGCTTCCGCGACGATCAGTCCGCCGAACACGAGCCACAGCGTGCTGGTGGCGAAACCCGAGAAGACGACATGGGGCGGCGCGATGGCGAATGCCATGGCGAACAGGAAGAAGAGCAGCGAGGTGAGGTACTCCGGCAGCGCGCCCGTTGCCAGCAGTCCCATGGTGAGTAGGACGACCGCGGCCGTGCGAAACGGTCCCGCGTCTGCTCCCGTGAACGCGGGCGCGCAGAATAACGCCGTCGCCGCGGCCGCGACGGCCCAGCCCGCGATGGCCGACCCGTGTTTCGGCATTCCGCTATCGCCGGGAAAGAAGTCGGCCGTGCGCCCGTGCGCCGTCCGGCACGGCATGGATCATGATTTCACGGCTTTGCGCCGCGCAGGAGCGCCAGGAACGGCTCCATGTCCGTGAGCTGGTCGATCCGGTCCACCATGGCGAGTATCTGCTCCGCCGATTCCGCCGGCACGGCTGCTTTCGCGAGGCCACGGAACTTGCACTCAATGTCGGCACGTGACAGAGGATAGCGCGAGCTGCCACGCCGCTGATCCACGCTTTCGGTCCATGCCTGGCCATCGCTCGTTTCGGCCTCGACCCTCACCGCATGGCGGCTTGCGGCTCCGCCCGTATCGAAAGCCGGATCGTGCGCGATGCGAATGCGAGGAATCAATTGAAGGATATGGGGATCGGCCAGCCGATTCTCGGCGTACTGATCGACGAATACTTCGCCGTCGAGCAGCTTCACTGCTGACGTGTAATAAGCGTTCATCTGCGCCGCAACCACGCCGCCCGGAACGTATTTCCAGCCGACGTTGCTCAGCGCCTTACGCGACATGAATATCCGCAATTCCTTCAGCCGCGCGGCGGTCAAACCCTTCTTCATCAGCCGGTCGATAGCGTCGATGGTGGTGTGCGTGCTGCCGCACGAGGCGTAAGCCTTGAACCCGACCTCCTGGATTTCCCAGCGGCTTCCCAGTTCGGCGGTGGCCGCCTCGATGTCGACTGCATCGCAGAGCGTGCTGAAGAAGCCGCCGAACGGCTGCTCGAGCGCGGTTCGGCTGCCGGTCAAGCCTCGCCGGGCGAGGACGGCGGCCAGAATTCCGCTTTGCGCTGCCCGCCCCGCGTGGAAGCGCTTGCTCATCGCGCCGGTTCGGGCGCCGTGCAGTCCAGCCGCCTGCGTCGCCGCGATGCCGAGCGCGTCACTGGTCTTTTCCGCGTCCAGCCCCAGAAGGTTGGCGCCCACCGCGGCGGCGGCGAGCGTGCCCACGGTGCCGGTCGTGTGGTGACCGCGCAGGCCGTGCGCGAGGCCGACTGCGATGCCGATCCTCAAGCCGACCTCGTAGCCCGCCACGATCGACGTGAGAAAGGCCGCCGGCGCCCTCCGGTGCGCTTCCGCCAATGCGAGCGCAACCGGTATGGTGACTGCGCCGGGATGCATGCTCGCCCTGAGGTGAATGTCGTCCAGTTCGAAGCCGTGCATGGCGGTGCCGTTCGCCATCGCGGCCGCATCTACGCCGCAGCGTGCATTTCGGCCAAGCAGCGAAGCGCTTCCGCCCGGGCTCAATTCCAGCGCGGTGTCGGCCGCGATGCGGCCCCACGGCTGTTGCGACCCGAATAGGGCGCTGCCGAGGCCGTCGAGGAGGCAGAGCTTGGCGTGCGCCCACGCCGGCGCCGGAATATCCGTATGCCTCAAGGAGGCTATCCATTCGGACAGTGTTCGCGTTACCGGCGTGTCGTTCTTCGTCGCCACGGTCGTCGCATTCATGGGCGCTCCAGTAGCGGATTCATCGGTCAGAACGTATAGCGGCGCAGCCCCCCGTCCACGGGGATCACGGTTCCGCTGATGTAGTCTGCCACCGGGGAGGCTAGAAAGACGGCCAGGCAGGCCAGCTCCTCGGGCTGACCGAAGCGGCCCGCCGGAATGTGGTTGGCCGCGAATTCCTTGCGCACTGGCTCGGGATTGTTGCGCAGTATCTGCTCGCTGATAATTCGGCCCGGCGGTATGCTGTTGACCGTGATCCCGTAACGGCCGAGCTCTTTTGACAAGCCCTTGGCCCAGGCATGCACGCCCGCTTTAGCGGAATACGCCGCGTTCAGCCGCACCTGCTCCTGCTTGCCAGTGATATTGATGATGCGTCCCCAGCCCAACTTCATCATGCTTGGAAGCAGCGCATGCGTGACCTGGCGTACACGAGTGAAGTTGAGCGTCATGGCTTCTTCCCATTTTTCGTCGGAGGCGTCCACGGGAAGGGGCCGACTGCCACCCGCACAGTTGACCAGGATGTCGACCTGTCCCAAGCCGGAAATCGCGCCCTGCGCGAGGCGCTGCGGAGCGTCGGACTCCATGATGTCTACGATTTCGATGTGAGGACGGGGGCCGCCTGCGGCTGCAATGTCGTCGGCCAGTTCCTGTAGAAGCTGACCGCGCCGCGCGGTAATGCAGACATGAACGCCCTCGGCGGCGAGGGCTTTGGCGATTGCTCGCCCTATCCCCATGCTCGCTCCGGTGACGAGCGCTTTCTTGCCTCTGAGATGAAGCTCCACCAGGGATTCCTGTTCAGATGCGATTTGAAACGGGCATTACTGCCCGCGTATTTCAGTCTTCCGCGACCGACCACTTCGACATGCCGCCGA
>Ga0247830_10000156_pt1 | contig 21242 bp, 35 predicted proteins | sample 12C_Control_Day5_FD_207766 | JGI IMG/M metagenome (GOLD analysis project Ga0247830, IMG submission 207766) | Soil microbial communities from agricultural site in Penn Yan, New York, United States - 12C_Control_Day5 | ecosystem: Environmental > Terrestrial > Soil > Agricultural land | place...
GTGTAGTCGTAGATCACGGACGTACCGGGGTACGTCAGGGCCGCGAACGTGTACGCGCGGTACAGCGGCAGGAGGTTCCGCCAGACACCGTCCATGTCCCTCTCGGGGTGGACGTGCTTGGCGACCTCGTCGTACGGCGGGAGGCACCAGATGACCAGCGGGTCATGCGCCAGGAACTCCCGCCACTTGTCGCGGTACCACGTCGTGAGGAACGCCGGCTGCGGCGACTTCCGCACGTGGAGACCGTAGATCGGCTCGGAGATGAGCGGATAGCGGTCGTAGATGTGCGACGCACGAGGGGTGTGGAACGAGGAGTACGCCGACTTGTTGACCTGGGGGTCAGCGGACGCGTAGTTCGCCCACTCTCCCATGTCCTGGTTGACGTATGCCTGGAGGTCCTTGCCCTTCACGCCGGTGATGGAGTCGGAGATCCGACGTGCCACGGGTGTGTCGGTGATGGTGGACAGATACTTGACGACGGTGGACTTACCCGCGCCGTCCGGTCCCTCGATGATCACGTGCCTGTTGGATCGTGTGCTCATGTCTCTCACTCTCTCGTGTCTCGACTGTACAGCACGCGTTGCGGTTAGGCGTGCTGAGGGCGCGTGTACGGGCGTGGAGCTACGTAGTGCGATAAGAGAGACGGCGACGACACGAGAGCGCCCTAGAGGAGCGTACAGAGCGCTTCTCGGGCGTCTCGCGCGTCGCCGTGCTCGCTCACTTCGTGCGCAGGAGCTTCCTGGGGTCGGTGATGATGAGTTGTGCCATGTCGTGGTCGTTGCGCAGGGTCTCCATGAGGAGTTCGTCCACGGTGCCCTCGGCCAGCAGGTAGACGAACGTGGTCGAGGAGCGGGACAGGGCGATACGATCGCAGCACTGTGTGTAATCGACGTAGGAGTTCACGAGCGAATACCAGATCATCTTGGACGCGGTGGACAGGTCGATGCCGAGGGATGCGGCTTGAGGCTGGACGACCATGATGCCGGCGTCGTCCCACTTGCGGAACTCACGGATGGCCTGGTCCGTGTCCTCGCGCTTGATGCCGCCGCGGATCTGCCACACCCTCAGACCGAGTTTCTGGGCCATGCTCACGATGGCATCCATGTCGGGCTTGAAGCGTGCGGCGATGACCACCTTCTCCTCACGCTCCAGGGCGTCCTCAAGGTGAGGCTTGAGCGCGTCCAGCTTCTCGCGGCCGATGCGGACGATGTTGTCGTCCGTGGTCTTGGTCGTACCACCCGTGATCTGTGACAGACGGAGCGCGAGGACGAGGGCGATGGATGCCTCCGTGATCTCCCCGTTCTCCAGCTTGGCCACCATCTCCTCGGCCATCTCGTCGTACACGCGTGCGCTCTCTCCCTTGAGAGTCACATACTCCGTGATGTTCTCACGGGGCGGCAGGTCGAAACAGTCCGCGCGCTTGACGGCAAAGGAGTCCTTGTGGATCGCCTCGTGGACCTTGGCCAGCCCAAACTGTTTGGTGCCCACGAACTGTGGATAGCCGTTCTTCTCGATCCACTTACCCGTCATGTCCTGCATCTCCTGATGGGTGGAGATGCCCAGCTCACGCAGGCGCGAGGGGTTGAGGAACTTCCACTGCATGTACAGGTCGGCGATCTTCTTGGCCTTGGTCACGGGCGTGCCGGTGAGGATCACCCGCCACCCGAAATAGCCCTGCATCGAGACGACCATGGTAGCGGCCTTGCCGGACGGGCTTTTGATCTTGTGGGACTCGTCCAGGATCATGGCCACGTTGCGGTCGTTGCGCTTGCCGCCACCGAGGCCCGCCCAGTCCAGCAGGACCTTACGGGTCTTGAACCTGCCCGTGGCCTTGCTGCGTCGGCCCGACTCCAGCTTACGGCCGGGGGTGGCGAACGCCTCGTAGTTGATCACCACCACCTGCATGTCGTACGGGCCCATGGTGTCAGGCAGAGTGGGCATCTTCCGACGCGTCCGCGCGTCCCAGATGATCGTCTGGACCATGTACGGGCAGTGAGCGTGGAGCTCCTCGGCCCACACTCCCATGACGCGTGTCGGCGCGACCACGAGGAATCGACGGACGCCACGCTTCATGTGCAACATGGACATGTAGTCGATGGTCGTTTTGGTCTTGCCGGTCCGCGGCTCCATGAGTAGCCCGCCCCCATAGCCATTCGAGATCAACTTCCGAAGGGCTTCCTTCTGATGGGCATAAGGCTTGGTCTTGAATTTGTAGACCGTGCGCTTAGTCACGATGCTCCTTGATGTACGCCACGGCCTTCTTTGCCCAGCCGGGAATCTCGACACGAGCCAAGGCCGTATTGCACTCGGCGCAGAGGAGACCTCGTACCTTGCCGGTCTTGTGACAGTGGTCAATGGCAAGAGTCCGACCGGTACTGCATTCCTCATTGCACAGGAGGCACTTACCGCCTTGCTCTTCCAACATCTCGTTGTACCGGGTCAAGGTAATGCCATACTTGATCTGGTACTTCACGTCACGGTTGCACGAGGCACACCGGGCTGACAAGCCGGTGGATCTAGTGCTGTGCTTGTTGAACGCGGATGCATCCAAGTATTGCTTGCAGGTCTTACACCAGAACTTGCCATCCTTCTCGATGGCGGTCCGGTTGCGGACGGTGTACTTCCGCTTGGGACGCGGTTCGATATTCACGGCTCTAGTCTAGCTGCCTGCGTGCGGCTTCACTCGTCGTTGTCGTGGCAGGTGCAGTACCCGCCCGGCGTGCGACGCTGGATGCACTCACACCGCAGGTTCTGACAGCAGGGACGGAAGTACAGCAAGAACTGACCCGGCCCGGCGTCGAGGGAGATGAGATTCCCGTGGACCATGACCGTCTTCTCGACGTCGGCCGTGGTGTCGTCTCCGGTCCACACCGCACGCCAGTTGTCGGGATCCTCCGCCCGCTTGACCCTCGCGTGTTCGGTCTTCCACGCCTCCTCCATGGCGTTGCCGCGTCGGGTCTGTGTGTCGACCTGCCTCTGGATCGCCCGGATCGCCTCGATGACCTCGGCGGTGCCCGACGTGGCGGGCAAGCCAAGCATCTGGAGGACGGGCATGATGTTGGTCACGGGTCGTTCGGCTCCATCTCGTCGTCATACGCGGCGGGGTCGGGTGCAGTGTCCTGGGTTTCGCCGGGACGGACGGGGTACCAAACCCTGCCGTGCGCTCGGATCTTCGCGGCGGCGCGCATGTAGATCTGTCGTACGCGCACCGGCGTGACCCCGAGACGCTTCCCGATGTCCTCGAAGGACAGCTCCTCGTCGTCCTTCAACGGGAACAAGTGCCACGCGAGGACGAACGCCTCTCGGGCCGTGAGGTTGAGGGACGGCGGGTTGAACACGGTGGGGAGGTGGCAAGAGCAGTGCTCCGCCGTGCACGTCTCAGGGGTGTGGAGCAGGGCTTTAGCCCGCTCCTCTGCCATCTGGCTCGGCTTGGAGTAACCAACCTCGTCGGGGTCGAGAGATGGTCTCTGTCCCTGACCAGGGAGCGGGAGTGCGGCCATAGCTATCAGTTCCTTCCCATAGTGACACCACTGTGCAACATTGTTTCTTCCCTGATACCGCAGTAGGGGCACACGGGGAACGCGGAGAAGTAGCGGTGGAGGTCGTCCCGGAGCGCGTGGTGCTTGCGCCTGGGGGCGAAGTGGACGGGACGCCGGCACATGATGCACCAGTCATAGCCGCGGGACTTGTAGTCCATGACCAGCTCCTCGGGACCGCGGAACCCGATGACACGCGAGGAGATGGACACGTCCACGAACTTGGGCGAGGCCAGGAGCCGCTTGGCCTTGCCGAACGCCTCGCGGTAGTCCACGGCGGTGGTGCCCGCCCACTTGCCCGCGGGGGTGAGCGCCCAGACCTTGAACGGGGCCAGGTGGTAGATGCCCTTCGGGATGATCGCGGGGCGCAGGAAGTACGCCTTGTACTTCGGGTCCTTGAGCAAGGTGGCGAGCGTCGGGGAAGATGCGGTGGCGGGGTGATTGGCGGTCGTCGTCATGTCTCGATCTTATGCTAGTGGGCGTGTGCGGGTCAACTGTGGAAGCTCTGTACGCTCGTTAGGAGCGCTAGGAGTCTCCGCGTGTACGACGAGACCGAGTGATGCGTCCACGTACCTTACGCGCCCACTCAGGACCGTCTGAGGGCTCACGAGCGATACCCTCTTCCGCACACATCTTGCACCAGCGTCGTCCCGGCTTGTACCCGATGTCATCGGGCATCGGGAAGTCGTCGGGGTAGGTGTGGTGATCTCCACAGTTGTGGCACTCCAGCGACCGCTTGGCTCCTCGCGGCATACGGTCTGCCTTGGTGAAGTCCACGTCCCTCGTACCCGTGTGAGGCTCGGGGGAGTTGAGGGTCGGGGACAACAGTGTGCCTCGGGCCGCCTTCTCCTCATGGATGACCCCGCGAGTAATCAGGTCCTCGATGATCTTAGCGGTGTCCTGGGAGTTACCCTTGGCCTCGGTGCGGAGCTTGGTCTTGGACACGGGCCTACCGAGAGAGACGAGGATCTGGACGATCTCCTCCTCTCGTGCGGTGAGGGCTACCGGGTCGGGGTTGTCGATGGTGGGGATGTCCTGGCGGACAGTCTCGAACCCGACCACAGTCTCACCCTGGACCGTGTCAATGATGAAGTTGAACAGGCGGCCGTCTTTGCGAGCCTTGGACTTGAGGAAGCCGTCCTTGTCCTTCCGCGTGATGTACGCGTTGACCACGCCACGCTGACCGGGGACCAGCTCACGGCCGTCCTCGGGCTTCACGTAGTACGCGGCACCAGTGAGGACGGCGAGCTTTGCCGGCGTGCCGCCAGGCTCCTGGTGACGAGGCTCGACCTTGTCGCGGTTACCCTTGGACGTGTGGTCGATGAGGCAGACCGTGGAGCCCTGGTCGGCGTACTTCTGGGGGAAGTAGTCGTACCACTCACGGACCTCGGTGGCACTGTTCATGGCCTTCTGGAACATGGCCAGGGACGCGTCCACGCCGTCGATGATCACGAGGTCATGGGCCTCGGCTGCCTCGTCTTCCACTTCGCCAGGATCCGGCATCTCGGTGAAGGACATGTAGGCGAAGTGGTCGGGCGTCAGCAACTCGGGCGGCACCCCGAGCACGTTACGGAGGCGGTGGCCGATGGTCATGGCGCCGTTCTCAAAGTCGATGTATTTGACCCGCCGGCCAGCCTTGAGCTCCGAGGCGATCTGTGCGAGGACGATCCAGGTCTTACCCGAGCCGGAGTCACCGAAGATGCAGTGGGTCATGCCGCGGTACAGGAGGTAGAACGCACCGTCCACCGCGAAGAACTCAGGCTCCGGCGGACGGAAGTTGCCCGACGTGAAGATGGCCATATCCAGGTAGCGACGCGAGGCACCGCGAGTGGAGTACGGGTTCGGTGAGTCCTCAGGGACCGTTGCCGGCTTCGGCGGCGGCTCCACGATGCTGTCAGCCGGGTGTGTGGTCTGGTTCGTCTTCTCCTTGGCCGCCTCGTGCTGAGGTGCCATGGCTACGTCCTCGGCAGTGAGCGTACCGGACGGCGCCATGCCAGTCTCGCGGCGCCAGGTGCGTGCCACGTCCTTCTGGATGCTGTAGCCGTTCTCTTCCTCTTGCTTGTCCAGCAGGGGCTCACACGTGAGGGCGAAGGCGTACGCCTCGTCCATGTTGAAGCCGTAGCGGATCGCGTCCTTCACGATGGCGATGGTGGCCATGTAGCGACGGCAGGATCCCGAGTTGAACCGCCCGTTCCACTCACGGACGACCTTACGCATACGGGCGTACTGATGTGCGCGGGGGTTGAACTCTGCCGGCACGTTGGGGAGCGTGAGCTTGGTGGCCGCGGGTGACTCCGGGGCGTGCTCCACACCCAAGAACTTGGTCAGGTTCTCTGGGGTGTGCCGTGCGTCTGCCAGACGCTCAACCCTGACCAGGGGCGACTTGGGGTACTTGTGGTTGCGGGTGCCAGGCAGACGGAGGAGCGTGGTGGAGTCGAACTTGTCACCGCGGATGAACACCTTGAGGCCGCGGTTCAGCTTCTCCAGCTCCTCGGGTGACACCTCCTTGGTCAGCAGGAGGTACACGTGGTACTTAGGCCCGTTGGTCGGGTGGATGCCCCCGGACCGCACGAGGCAGGCACCAAGCTCGATGAGCTTGGCCTTAGCGTCTGCTGTCAGCCCCTCGTCGGCGTCCCCGAACACGACGACGTTGGGAAGTGCCTGCTCCTTCTTCCGGCCCTTGGTACCGCTCATGGGCGTCGGTGCGTAGAAGATCTCCGTGCCGGCGTCCGACTTCTTGATCATGCTGCGGGCCATGCCGTCGATGGACATGGACCACGGCCGGAGACGGCCCTCGCCCTCGTGGAACGTCTGTGTGGTCTTGCCGCGGTCAGTGATCGTGGCTCGTGCCAGGGATACCTTCCTGTCCCCGAACAGGTTGCGGAGGAAGCCGGTCATCTCCTCAGCGCGGTCGTTTGTGTCCAACACTTGTCTCCTTGCCGGGTCATGCTGGAATGCGGTACAGCGGTGATCGTGTGTGCCGGGCGATCGTACGTGACGACGTGCGGTGTGGTGCTTGTGGTGCTAGACGCCGACCTTCTCGTAGGTGCGGCGAGTGACCGGCTGGTGGAGACGGACCCTGCGCTTCTTGGGCACCGCGAACGTGACGGGCTCCGGGATGGGCGGAGGCTCCTCGGAGTCGTAGAACTGGAAGGCCAACAGTTCGTCGGACACGATCTGGGCCTTAACCCTGAGCGGGCGGAAGTCCTGGACACGTCGGACCTTGTTGGTGCCGCGGACACGCATCACCTTGAGGGGGGCGTCCCTCTTCCTCATCTTGGACACACGAGCCGCGCGGTTGTAGAGGGTGCTCCGGAAGTTCAACACGGTTGCACGCGCGGGGAAGTCAACGCCGCGAGAGGCTAGCCAGATGTCACCATGGCCGTTGCCGTCCAGCGCGGTCCACTGGTCCCAGGGGTACTCGAACGTGGCGGGGGGTGTTGGACGTGTCCCCGGCCAACTCTCGATCACTTCAGCCATTGATCGGTGGTCCTCACTCTGCGTAGCACTTGACCACGTCATCGTAACATGTGCAAGCATGAAAGGTCAATGCGCGCTCATATAGCACAGTGGCGGACGTTAATGGAGCTGGAGGTGCTTAGTGGTGCAAGTCGACCACGGGGGTATGACCGGCGGAATCGGATGACACCCAATAGTTCTTATAGTTCTGCGGTAGTCTGGGGTGATTTAGTCGATGGTAAGCGTTCTGTCCTTGATCGGTTGAGACCATGTATGGTCGTTCTGTTCAGTTCTAAGCGTTCTGCGGTAGTTTGGTTGACGGTAATAGTTCTGCGGTGATTTGCGGAAGCGATGAGCCGGGCACCTTACCAAGATCACGTTCTAAGCGTTCTGAAGATCGGAACGCTTATGCGTTCTGAAGATCAGAACGGATAAAACCGCAGGTCAGGGCATGTTTTTCTTGATCAAGTTCTAAGCGTTCTGTAAGCGTTCTGCGCTCTCACGCGTATATGCGTAGGCGCGCTCTCTCGTGCATACACCTCAGCGAAGCTGAGGGTATTGCACGGAGAGATGCGCTGGCTACTACGCATGGCGGGGTCAAACCGCAGAGTGGGCGCTAAAATGCAACTACGGAGAGTGACGGATATGGATGCGGACCATGCTGTTAGGGTCCCCGATCGTAGGGCTTTTGAAGTAAGGATCCGCCGCCGAAAGCGCGTCGCTCTCTGGGTGGGGTTTGCATGTGTGTACGAGGGAAGGGAGCCGGACATATGGCAATGGGTGGGGCAGTGAACACGGAGGCCCGAGGTGGGTCTGTGAGTGCGGGCCATGCCAAGCTGAGGAAGTACCAGATCCGGTACGTGGCTGGGTACTGGCTGGCACGTGTGCCGTACGGGTCCTGGCGCAGGTTCGACACCTGGTCCATGGCAACCATCTACCTGCGGGGACGGCACGCGGAACGGGTCGTGAAGGAGGCTGAGCTTGCGCGTCGTCGTGAAGATGCGACGCACGCTCACTACGAACCTTAGCCGTTAGGAGCGCGTGAGCGTACGTCTGGCGAGTCGAGAGTGTGAGTACGCGTGTACTCTCGCTCTCGCTTGCCGATCTATCCAGACAGCCGCTAGGAGCTTTTGATCATGCCGAGCAAGGTAGGCCCGCCAGCGCCTTGTGTCTGTTGTGGGGTATGGGGTGGGATCATGGCTCGTGGGCTTAGGTCCACGTGCTACTTCCGCTGGCGGAACAAGGGACAGCTAGCCAGATGGCCGCTCCTGCGTAAGCGGGCCGTGTACTACCTGGAGCGAGAGTTCGCCATGGATCGTGCGCGGGAGTATGAGGCTATGCGTCTCGGCCCGGGGTCGCTTAGCCGCAAGCGAGCGTGTATCGTCCTTGACATCACCGAGCGCACAGCCTACCGATACGAGGCCTGGCTGAGGCTCATGGCTGAGGCACAGAGGTAGCTGGAGGGAGGAATCGATGTACTGCCACTGTGGTAAGAGGTACCCCTGTTTCGACCACTAATGGGCGGGCTCGGACAGAGGGTACGCCTAGAGTGGACGGGAGACGAGCCGGTTATGCCGGATGAGATAACGGACGTGCCGGCTCGTCGTACCTACAGGCGCTGGCCCTGGGACCAGTGGGCGTCAGGAGTGGAACACAAGTTCGTGGGTGAGCACGGGGGCAAGACTCCTCGTGCCATGGCGAACTTCTGGCGCGCATGGGCTAAGCGGCACGGCAAGACCTGCCACGCGTACGTTGGGTGTGGTGCAGAGGGCGTGTACGTCCTGCTGTCCATGGCCGACTATGACCCGGACCACGAGCCGGAACAGTGTGACCAATGTGGAGATGAGGACTCACGATATGGCCAGTGAGAACGAGGCCGCCGAGAAGCACGTCCGCGCACTGTGCGTGGGTGGTCAGTACGACGGGCAGTGGAAGAGCATCCCGAGCCGGCTGAGGTACGACTACCAGGTGCCGCGTGCCATGCGGCTCATGCCCGTGGTAACGAAGGAGCCCGACCTTTCGGTCGGCTTCCCGGAGTTCGACAGGTACCGCGTGGTGGGACCGATCTCCCTGTTCGGTGAGGGCGGTATCTGCCTCGCCCTGGAGCGCGGGGAACTGTTCGACAAGTACCGCGGCAGTGAGGAGCGGATGATCCTGAAGGCCATCCTCCAGCGTGACGTGAGCGCGGAGATGGGTCTCTGATGGAGGACTTCTTTGCCAGCCTGTTCGATGGGCTGGCAGACGCGGCCATTTGGCCTTGGAACTGGGGAGGTAACGGCGTGGGCAAGAAGGGTACGGCACGAGGCAAGAAGCCGGCACGTACACGAGACGGGGTCACGGGCCGTGTGATCTACTGCGGCAACTGTGGCACGTCGGGTGAACATCTGTCCGTGCGCGCCGTGCGGCAGTGCTACGGCCGACCCGTGAGCGAGGGCCCGGACTACGGCTATGTGTCGGGGAGGATCAAGCCGGTATGAACTGGGTGGGTATATTCCTCATTACCCCGTTGTTCTGCCTCCTGCCCCTATGCGGGGAGAAGATCCAGAGGGCGTTGGAAGAGCGCAGGCTGAGGCGCCATCACTGTCCCACACCCTGCCGAGAGTCAATGCGCTGCCGTTGCGGCTGTGGCGGACTGCACTCCGTGGGTGAGCGCCAGGAGTCATGTGGGGTGTGCGGTACTCCCATCGTGTATGATGAGGAGTCAGAGATCACCCAAGAGACGTACTGGAGGTACCCGTGAGTGAGGGCACCGAGCCCGACGAGACAGAGGAGCCGGAGTGTAACGGCATCTGCCTGACGCCGGCCGATATCGGTCTGCCGGAGTATGGTGGTGCGGGTGTGATCGCCTATGCGCACCCGGACTGTCCTGCGCATGGCGACCCCCTGGAGGACGACGAGAACACGGAGACCTGTGGTGGCGGGGATGAGTCCCTGCGCTACGTGAGGGAAGAGGACATGGCATGAACCAGCTTCCACCCGAACAGGACCCGGCCAACCTGACGGAAGGACAGCGGGCCAACATCGCTGCGGCACAGAGCCTGCATGATGACCTCCTGGCCGCAAGCACCGTGCCGGCAAGTCTCATCCCGGAGCCCGTCGTGAGTCGGGTCCCTACGTACGCGGATCTCATGGCCCTCATCAAGCGTATCGAGGACCAGCCGATGTACGGCGAGCCGGAGCCCGTACACCCGGACGTGTTCGAGGCCGCACGTCGTGAGGGCGAGACACGCCGGCAGGCCAAGAGCCGGATCATGCTGGAGCACTACGCGCGGGAAGGGTTCACGGTACGTGATGGTGACCTGTGGGCCCTCCGTGCGCAGTACGTGGCCGTGAAGGAGTACGTCCAGGGACAGGGCGGCGGCCTGCCGTACAACACCCACAACTGGGTCCACTTCTACAACCGCTATGGCATGGGTGGGCAGGACCCGGTTCTCATGGTTGGCCTCAGGAAGAGCACGGTCGAGGAGATGGGTCGTGCCGGCATCCTGGAGTCCGAGGCTCGCCGCACGCTGCGCATCCTGGGGCATTGACCTGATCGGTCAGTGGGGTGTATCGTGACGGTGAGTGAAGGAGGTGAACATGTCCGATACCGTACCCGAGGAGCCGATCCCCAGTGATCCGCCCGAGGAAGGGAACGACACTGTGGGTGTCGTACCGACGGGAGGGCCCGTGACCGAGGGTGAGCCGCCCCCGCCACCGCCGCCCATCGTGACTCCCGACCCGGGGCCGCCGGATGAGAACTACCCGCCGGTGGACCAGCCCGGCTAGCAAGTGAAGAGGGGGCAGCCTGCGTGACTCCGGTCATATGCCAAGGCTGCCCCCTCGTGCTACAGTCGGTGTACGAGATGTGATGAGAGAGTGAAGGGAGTGGGACCGTGAAGTGCACAAGGCCTCAATGCGGGAAGGTCAGGTATACGGCGGAGACGACGGCACAGCTTGCCTGTGTGAAGGCGGCCCTAGATGGGGATGCCTCTCTGTCCTGGTACTACAGCCAGGCGTGCGGGTGCTGGCATCTGACCTCTACGGCCAACAAGGGCAATACCGGAAAGCGCGTGAAGTGGGTGGAGGGTTTCAGTGAGAACGCAGGACGTGCCGCTGCCTGAGGGCGACGAGACCGACGAGACGACCAACAAGGAAACGGAGCCGGCACTCGAATACGGGTGGCGCGTCAGGTGGGGACGCACGATCGGCCAGCGCCAGCTCGCCAGTGGTGTGGTGCTCGCCTTCGAGCCGAACACGACCAAGGCGGCTTCCGCCTTCAACCGTCGGGCCCAGGAATACCTCAAGGACCAGGACGTCCGACTGGGCGGCCCGGGCAGGTCGTACGTGGGGGACGTGCGCAGCGGGAAGTACGTGGAGATGGACTGGATCAGCAGGCCCAGGCCATGAAGCTGTACCGCGTAGATCCTGTGACGGGCGAGGCCATGGACGAGGTGTACTTCCTCAGGCAGCGCCTGGAGAAGGAGCCTGCCAACAAGGACGTGAGGGACCGCCTGAACGCCTTGAAGAGTCAGCGGCGTATGAAGCTACTGGCAGAGGCTGGCGTGTCCTACAAGCGCCCGTACAAGCGCTCGGACATCAGTACGCTTATTCTCCTCGCGTGCGTTCAGGCGTACTCGTGGCGAGCGTACGAGGTCCTGTGTGAGACGTTCCCCGCGAAGGTCGTAGAGGCCGCGTTCCTGCGGGACAACAACCGTGGGTATCTCAACTGCGGAACCTCCTTGGTCCGATGTTGGGTTGACCCGGACGGCGAGCGGCTGATACGCTCCGAGCGTCAGAAAGTCATCTGTTAGGGAGCGAGGAGCCCATGCCGGCAGAGGGTGCACGTGAGAACCACGTGCCGTTCGTGGAAGAGCGTTGGACCTTGACGGTCACGTTCGACCTCATGGAAGACCAGGACAAGTCGGATCAGGGTGAGTACCGTGGCGTGGACGAGGCGTTCCGCTTCGCCCGCTACGCGGCCACTCTGTCGGGCGGTCTCTGGGAGGAGGTCCGCGAGATGATGAAGTGGCCCAAGGGGTCGCGCACCGTGACCGTCACGTCGGACGTGCTGGACTACCTGTGCACGCTCCAGACCTGGGTCACGTACCACACCATCCCGCGTCAGATGAAGCTGGTCCGTAACGACGGGAGCCGAGGAGTATGACCATTGCCCTGGACTTTGACGGGGTGATGCACGGTTACAGTCGTGGCTGGCAGGGCGGGGTCATCTACGACCCGCCCGTGCCGGGCACGGCTCAGGCTGTGCAGACCATCATGGACGCGGAAGCGACGTTCGTCCAGACCGCTCGGGAGAACCTCCACGACGTGGTCGAGTGGATCGAGCGGGAGCTGGGTATCCCGGCCATCGCTGACTCGCCCGTGACCGCGCGTACGTTCTGGAACGACCGCGGCATCCTCCTCGTGACCAACAAGAAGTACCCGGCTCGTGCCTACCTGGACGACCGCGCGGTGTACTTCGGTTCTGGTGGGTGGGCCCAGGCTCTGGCAGACCTGGACCTGGACATCGCCGAGACTGTCCACATGTACATCGTGACGGTGTCCATCGCGGGCATCCCGGGACACGACCCGCTGAACAAGATCACGGGTGAGTGCCAGGTGGCCGGGCAGTACTGCACGGACCGCACGGGCAAGCACCACACCTTCCTCGTGAAGTCGACCAAGAGTCTGGCCCAGGTGCGTGACCACTGCCGTGAGCAGTACGGCCACGTGACGCGCGTGGAGACGGTCGGCGAGATTCCCACCGTGTGAGCGAGTGGGTGTAATGGTCATCCTGAATTGACCGGGAGGCAGCTTGGGCGATAGCGTGTAACGGTCGGGTAACAGCTCGGCCGAAGCCTACGTTGGGATGGACATGAAGACCAGAGCTGGAATCGTCGTCACGGGCGCTCTCGCCGCCCTTCTCGTCTCGCCGGCAGTAGAGGCGCACGCCGCGCCGTCCCTCGCTCAGAGGGCCCTTTCTGTCGCCGCAGCACAGAAGGGAGACCCGTACAAGTGGGGGGCCACCGGGCCCGATCGTTTCGACTGCTCGGGCCTGACCTACTACTCGTACCGCAAGAGCGGGAAGACTCTGCCCCGTACGGCCCAGGCTCAGTACAACAAGTCCAAACACGTGGCGCCGGCGAACCGGCGTGTCGGGGACCTCGTGTTCATCGGCACGTCCTCGTCCAACATCTACCACGTCGGCATCTACGCCGGGTTCTCCAACGGGTACGGCTGGTTCTGGGACTCTCCCAAGCCGGGCCGTACCGTCGGCAAGCACCGGATCAAGGACTACACCGCGGGTTCCCCGCGTGCGTATTACGGGAGGTTCTGAGTGAGCGGATGGACGATCGCCTGGCTGGTCTGGCTGGGCGCGTTCGTGGCCATCGAGGGTCCGGCTCTGTTCAACAAGAAGCCGGACGACACGCTGTCCGAGCACGTCTGGAGATGGTTCGCCACCAGGCGTGAGGACATGAGGAACGACCGGGGCAAGGCCAGCGCGTGGGTGAAGATCCGCCGCGTCGTGCTCGTCTCGTTCCTCGCCTGGCTGTCCCTGCACTTCGCCACAGGTGGCGAGTACGTGTAGGAGAGGGGGCAGCCAGATGCGCCAGGTCCTCCACCCCGTCCTCTGGGGTGGGGGACTTTGGCGTGGATAGACCCGGGAGAGCGCTTGCTTTCGAGCGTCGATGGGTGTGGATCGTAACGGGGTAAGGGTGGTGATATGACACGAGGTGAGCCCTGCGGCGACAAGCAAGGGCACGACACCAAGGAGCAGGCAAAGGCCCATCGGAACAATCTTATCCGCAGGGGCAATTCCTTACTGGAGGTTTACAAATGCCCGTGGTGTGATAAGTGGCATGTAGGCCATAGGCCGAAAGGGAAATCCTGGGGCCGGTCTACTAAGCGCCGAAGAGGGCGTGGCTAATAGAATCGGGCGTGGGTTGACACGACTCGTGTCCGGTCGATAGTGTCTGTCCTGTCGGAGAGAGCGTGTCGAACTTCGCGGTGATCGCGCTCCCGCCGAATAGTAGGGGCCCCGGGTAAACCCCCCCGCTCGGGGCCCCTCACTAAAGAGGGGGATAGTGAAGTGAGGCAAGGAGCAGTATGAGGGACGACGATCGGATCGGTTTCCGTGAGGGCGCGAAGTGGTACGCGAAGGGCTGGGGCATCGCCCTCCTGACGCTCGCCACGCTCCTCGTGTTCGGCACCATCACGACCCTCGCCACGGGCCAGCTCCAGAAGTGGACGGCTGACTTCCGCGGCGGCGTGAAGGCGAAGGAGCAGACCACGGGGAACGGCGCGTACCGCGTCAACACCTACAACCACTTCTTCAACCTGTGCGCGTCGGTCCAGTCCGACGAGGACGCGATCCAGAACGCCAAGGATGAGATGGCGGACAAGGAGACGACGGCCGACCGCAAGGCCAAGCTCCGCCAGACCATCACGGCCCTGAAGAACACTCGGGCGGAGTCCATCCGCACGTACAACAACGACGCGGCCAACGAGTACAAGGCGGCGTTCCAGTCCAACGATCTGCCGTACACGCTCAACGTGGCGACCGAGCGCACGGAGTGCGCGTACAAGACCGCCGGCTGATCCAGCCGGTAGTGGTACCCAGCCCGACACTCGGCGGAGTGTCGGGCTTGGGGACGTAGAAGAGAGGAGGGATTCCGTGGCAACGGACCCGATGGAAGTCCCGACCGAGGACAACGAGGACAGCCCGTGTATCGGTGAGGAGACCACGCCCGAGGTCATCGTGGTGCAGGGCAGCACGGACGACGACGCATGACGGGCCGCTGTCCCGTCTGTAAGAAGACGTTCGAGGACTGCACCTGTACGGGGGTGATCTCGTGGCTTCGCCGACTGTGGACGTGAGTGAGGACGCTAAGGTCCACATCGTCCACGAGGACGCGGCTGACCTGCACGTGGTGCACGCCGCTCGGGTGTCCACGCTGGGCGAGGAGGTCATGGGTGAGCTGGAAGCCCTCGGCCTCATCACGCCCGAGCAGTGGCGCACGAAGGAGATGGGCAGGCGAGACGAGGGCCTGGTCAACTTCCTCATGCGGGAGCGTCATGGCTCGCCGTTCGAACACAACTCCATGACGTTCTTCATCCAGGCCCCGGTGTTCGTGTTCCGAGAGTTCCACCGCCATCGGGTGGGCTGGTCGTACAACGAGGAGTCCGGCAGATACAAGGAGCTGGACGCCCACGCGTACATCCCGCCCGTGGGCAGGCCCCTCCAGCAGGTCGGCAAGGCCGGGGCCTATGAGTACGTTGCCGGCACCGCGGAACAGTACGAGGTCATGACGGAAGAACTCATGGCCGTGTACGAGCGGTGTTGGCTGGGATACCGACGCATGTTGGGTGTGGGTATCTGTCGGGAGGTGGCTCGACTTTCGTTGCCCGTTGGTGTATTCTCTTCGATGTACGCCACGTGCAACGCCCGGTCGCTCATGCACTTCCTGAGCCTCCGCACGAAGGACGAGCGTGCGAGGATCAAGTCCGGACCCCAGTGGGAGATCGACAAGCTGGTGGCCCGGCAGATGGAGAACGCCTTCGCCCGGCTCATGCCGGCGACCTACAAGGCGTTCAACGACAACGGGCGCGTAGCGCCCTAACTGAGTGAGGACTCCAACAGTGAAGAAGTTCACCCGTAAGCAGGTCATCCGCGGTGTGCTCATCCCGGCCGTGGGCGTGATCGTCCTGGCGACGACCGCCGGCGCGTGTGACGACGAGAAGGACAACTCCAGCCGCGGCAAGGAGAAGGCCTCGGCCCAGTCCAACTACGACCGCCTCGTCGCCAACCAGCCGGCGCACACGGGCGACTACTCGCCGACCCGGGAGACCAAGAACTTCTGGATCGACACCTGGATGAAGAAGCCGGGGAAGCTCTCCTACGTCTACATCCAGAACGCCCAGGGCCAGTACGGGTACTACATCCTCAAGGGCCTCCCGGTCACCTACTGCGTGGGCCTGCTCCCGCCGGAGGTCAAGACCCGCGGCGACCTCGGCCAGTACGACGGCGACCTGATCGTCCAGGGCCCCTCGATGGACGGCACCTACTCGTCGGCCTCCAACTGCAACACCATGTACGGGAAGGACGCCGAGACCGGCGCCTACCTGGAGTGGACCGTCGGCATGAACCAGTCGTACTTCCTGTACGACCAGCCGATGGACCTGCCGCAGTACAAGAACGCCACGCCCCTGGGTGAGGCCAAGCTCAAGAACTGACCCGAGGCCAGCAGGCCGCGGGCACAACCGAACCGATCACAGGGCGGGGCTCCTTCCGGGGCCTCGCCCTTCGGGCATGGAAGGAACCACGGTCATGAAGTCTTACAAGGTAGTCGAGAAGCGTGGGGCCAACCATGGACTCCACCTCGTGCTCACCATCCTGACCGGTGGCCTTTGGGCCTTGACAGGATGGCCCATCGCTGCGATGATGGGACGCAAGACAAAGACCCGCGTGCCTGTCGCGCTGGCCAACCAGGACATGACCGCCCGCTGAGGGCAGAGAGTGAGGACCACAATGATCCACGTTCGTACCTTCGCACTGGCCGGAGCCATAGCCGTGATCGCCACCGCGGTCTCGGTCGTCTCGCCGACGGCTGGTGTGGAGAGCACCACACCTTCCGCGACGGTGACGCCGTTCCCGACGAGTGGCACTGTGCCCGTCGTGACGGAAAGCGCTGTGCGCTCCTCTGGCGAGATCAACAAGAGTGCGCAGCACGAGACACGCGACAGCAGTGCAAACGCTCCGTACGGCGACGCTGAGAGCGTTCGGAAGGAAGCACGCATCATCGCTGCGAACGCTGCGCGCTTGCAGTCGCCGAACGTGCCCACCCCGAAGTGGACACTTATCAAGCCGTCGCCGTTCCCCAAGCTGACTCCGAGCCCGAGGGTGACCCCGCCCAAGCCGCCGGCCCCGAAGCCGCCCATTGTCTTCAAGCGGTACGACTTCTGCGGGTGGAAGGTGAGCCAGGCCCAGCGGTGCATCGACCAGGGGAAGCTGGTGCGGTACAAGCCCGCCGGCGTCAACACCCTGGCCGGCCACAACTACAAGGGGTGGTACTGGATCGATGACATCCCCACGGGGCGGAAGGTCGTCATCAAGTCCGGCCAGCTCAAGGGCACGTACAAGGTGTACGGCCACGCCAAGGTCTACGACAAGAAGTTCCCCAAGTCGGGCCTGGGTGCGGACGTGGCGCTCCAGACGTGCGAGGGTTCGGGCATCGGCTTTTCGTTCTTGCGCCGGATCTAGTGCGGCATGTAGTGTCGTAGTGACGGAATCGAGTGGAAGGAACCGAGGGAATGTCAAGGCTTCTGCGATGTAACCGATGTGGGCAAGAGAAGGAAACGCCCATGCCGGTACCCAACCTCCTGGGCTTCACGGCTCCCGTGAAGGCCGAGGGCTGGGCCGTGATGACGCTGGGCCCCGGCCCGCTCCCCGCGCGCTACGACCTGTGCGAGGACTGTGCCGAGGTCCTGGTCGAACAGTTCATGGTGGGTGCGAACGTGCACGCCATCACCCAGCCGCCCGGCATGAACGTCCTCCCCCACGACAACGTGCCGTACCAGGACTGCCTCCTCGCGTTCGACCCGGACGCCGGCGGGTTCATCTGTGAGCACGACGACCCGGAGCGGTTCCTCAAGCTCCAGCGCGACCGTGCCCAGAACGTGGCGGAGGGCGTGCCGGAGCAGGTCGTTCCCGGCATCCCCGAGTGGGCCGAGAAGAAGCGCGGCGATGAGCTGGTCTCGTGCCCGGTGCTCCAGGGTGGATGCGGCGGTCGCCTGCCGGCTCGCCACCTGGAGCAGCACATGAGCGAGGTCCATGGCATCAAGCCGCTCCAGGAGAGGGCCGCCGAACTGGTAGCCGACGTGCACACCTCGGGCTGGGCTCACAGCATCGTCCAGCGGTGCGGCGACGCGTGCTCGGAACAGCACACCTACACCAGTGGCTGCCTGCTGGATGGTGTGGTGCAGCCGGCTGACGGTCGGTGCCGGTACTGCCAGTGCACCGCGCACAACGGCCTGGTCTGCTCCTCGACCGGGTGCTCCTGCCAGGTGAGCACGCAGGGAGAGAACCTGACCGAGGCCTATTCGGAGCAGGAGGCGGCGGAGTGATGGAAGGTGCTGGACCGTTCTCGATGATGGCCGTGTCGGCCCTGGAGAACCACGTCAAGACTCTCCAGGTCGGCAGCAAGAAATACGCGGCCGTGAGGCTGGAGGGCGGGGATGGCTGGTATGGTGGGTGCAACATCACCACGGCCATGATCTTCTGCCTCGGCATCCTCGGGTACGACGACCAGCAGCGGCTGATCCTCCGCGACATGATGGGCGGCGGCGACGAGGTACTGCCTGGCGACTGGATCGTCATGCTGTCCCGTACGTGCTTCCGGATCATGCGTGAGTCGGACAGTGAGTCTCTGTTCTCGCTCATGCCTGACGTGCCCCGTAGCACGCCCGACGAACGCCTCTCGCGTATCGCTCAGGCGCACAAGAAGGACGTAGACGAGCACGGCGGTACGCACGGCCTGTGCGTCGAGTGCTACCAGCCGTGGGGCGAGAAGGGCTGTCCGACGTACCGCTGGGCGACTGAGGACCTGGACGTGCTCGGTACGTGGGACCCCGACGACAACGAGGTGGAAGATGAGACCTGAGGACTTCCAGACCGCGCGGCTCGAACTCCAGTGGAAGGACTTTGCGTACCGCATGATGGTGGACGCGGGTCTCATGCTGGAGCCCGAGATCATGATCCGTCAGGACGGGTACAGCTTCATGATGGACCAGATCATGGTCGGCATGAGGACCAAGATCCTCACGGACAACCTGCCGCCGGAGTCGGTCACCCACTCGGTCGAGGTCGAGTTCCACGAGCCGGCATCCACGTGGCAGATGTGGAAGCGCAACAACCAGGGGAAGTGGTACACCAAGGGCTGGCTGCCGTGGCTCCTGACGCGCCGGCCGGTGCGGACCCGGACCGTCAAGAAGCTGGCCCACGCGACCATCAGCCTGGAGCGGTTCCGCTCGTACCCGGAGGCGCAGTACCGCGCGTCGGACTTCCGCCTCGGTCGAGCCGTGTTCATGCACACGGTGGGGTCCCCCATCTGGGACATCGAACACCTCGCCGGCTACGACTACGGCAAGCCTGAGGCGGAGGGCGAGTGAGGATCAAGATCTCGGACGGTGTCCGAGAAGTCGAGGTGGAAGCCGCGTCGGACGAGAAGTGCGGGCACGACCTGGAGGAGGTGGCCAAGCGGATGTACGAGCTGGTCGCCGCCAAGGGCGGGCCCGCCCCGATCGGCTTCACCTCTGCCACCACGTCAGACCATGAGCGCTCCTGGGAGCAGGAGTAAGGAAGACCCACACCAGCCAGCGCTCGGCGATCTGTGACCCCATACGGGAGCCCTCGGAGTTGTGTCCGGGGGCTTCCTTGGTATATGATCAGGGTACCGAACATCGAACACGCTAGCTCGGCAGGCCCCCGTGAACTGGCTTAACGCTGCCATCACCGTCATCGACACCATCTCCGAAGCCACTGCCACTCTCCGAGGACTCGACATGGACTCCGAATACGTCCCCCTTCTCGCCATCTGCCTCCTCGCCGGAGGGGTCATCTTCTGGCTGTTCCTCATCGGCGCCATCCTGCTGGGCGGCTGCCGTCTCGTGGCCCGAGGCTTCTGGGCCGTGGTGGACATCCTGCCGAACCGTCACGCGTCCGGTGGTTCGCTCCCGCACGTCGAGTGATACAGTCTTAGGGAAGATCAACCGAGGGAGACAACGTGCTTACCCTGCTGTTCCTGGCAGTAGTCCTGACGCTCGCACTGGGCGCCTTCGCTGCGTTGGGTGTGGAGGACGCCAAGTTCCACGCGTCGCTCCAGCCCATCCGGTACGACGCGTCGCCGGAGGTCATGACCTGGGAGGCCAGCCTGCCGGGTAAGCCCGCTCTCCCGTGGAGTGAGGACAAGAAGTGACCGACGTATTCTCCACCTTGCTGGACCCGTTCTCGGCCCAGTTCCTGACGTACGACCTGGAGTTCGTGGACGACGGCAGAACCATCGACCTCGTGTCCGCTGGGTTCAAGTCGGGTGATGGTCGTACCCTGTACGTCATCAACCGCGAGATGGACCAGAAGAAGATCCTGGCCCACGACTGGATGCGGAACAACGTCTGGCCGCACCTGCCGCTCAAGGACCTCCCCGAGGTCCGAGGTGAACTCGGACAGTACCCGGTCAAGAAGTGCCGGTGTGCGTCCGCGGTCGAGGGCAAGAAGTACGAGTGGACCTGTTCGTGCATGAACGGCAAGTTGGACATGGACCACCCGGACGTGCGTCCGATGGGTCAGATCCGGCGCATGGTGTCGGACTTCATCATGGCCTGCCACCCGAAGGGTCTCACCGGCGAGGTCAACCACCGGGACGATGTGAAGATGTGGGCGTGGTACGGGGCGTACGACCACGTCCGGCTGGCCCAGTGCTGGGGTCCGATGATCGACCTTCCGCCCCACGTCCCGATGCTGACCCACGACCTCAAGTCGGAGGCCATGCGTCTGGGCAACCCGAAGATGCCGGCGCAGAAGGGCAAGGAGCACAACGCCCTGGCCGACGCGGAGGGGAACCACCTAAAGGCCAAGTTCCTCTGGGGCCTGGCCACCGACAATCCTTGGGAGTAGGGATTCAGTGGAACCCAACAACGATGCGGCACGCGAGGCCGCACGCTACGCAGTAGCAACCAACGCGCCCGCTTCCCGATCCAGTCTGGCGCCGGGCTCGCCGGACGAACTGGCCAACCGGTTCGCGTACCACCCCGCACTGAGTGACACGAGGCGACAGGCCCACGAGAACATCCGCGGGCAGATCGGCCGCCTGGCACAGTTCGTCGTGCACACCGTGCCGGCGGGACGTGAGCAGGCCCTGGCCGTGACCAAGCTGGAAGAGGCCATGATGTGGGCCAACGCCGGCCTGGCCCGAGCGGCCGACCCGGAGGCAGAGGAGCTGGTCGTCCTCACCCCGGTCGAGAAGGCACAGCGGGCGTACGAGGCGTACGGCGCCGTGACCGAGCACAAGAACTTCCAGGGTGATCCCATGCCGGCATGGGACGACCTGGGGGACACGATCCAGGCCGCGTGGGTTGCGGCCGCGAACATCGGAGGGAACCTGTGACGACACTCACCGGCCCGCAGATCTACCCGGGCGCCGTGGCGTCTGGCTCATCGTGGTACGAGGACAACTGGGGCGGCGACCCGATGGAGGTCAACGTCGTCGTCCT
>Ga0247830_10000159_pt1 | contig 21166 bp, 20 predicted proteins | sample 12C_Control_Day5_FD_207766 | JGI IMG/M metagenome (GOLD analysis project Ga0247830, IMG submission 207766) | Soil microbial communities from agricultural site in Penn Yan, New York, United States - 12C_Control_Day5 | ecosystem: Environmental > Terrestrial > Soil > Agricultural land | place...
CACTCCTCTCTTTACTGACGGTCGTTTAGCTACTACACAAAATGAGTCTGGACATGATAACCACCGATGCCTCTGGGCCCATATCGCTGAGTGTCTACAACCAAGCGGATTGCGATTTCCTGGACGATATGCTGACCGAGGACGACATCAACGACAGCGCGCGCACCTTTGGTGCCAAGACCGTTCAGTCTGCATCCGAGGAACTCAAGAAGACTGTGCCAAATAGCACGTCTTTTACCGGCTGTATCATCCCCCGTCCTACAGAGTCCCGCAAGTTCGAGCCCAAGGCCGGTCAGAAGCCCAAGACCAAGGTAGAGGTAGAGGTGTTGAAGGTGCATGTCGGGGAAACTGTACACCCACGCTTACAGTTGGCAATTGGAGGGTTTGATGCCGACGTTCGCAAGCAGTTGGTACTGACCGAGGTGACAGCCGATATCCACTACATATTCCATCGTCTCCGGCGAGATGTGACCAGTGTACTCGCGAGAAGCACGAGTGAAAAGGGCACGCCCGAGGTCATTCACCCGGCGTTAGCGCAGACGCCATTGTCCGATGAATTCATGGCGCTACTCCCGAATGATTCCGCGCGTGCGAGGCTTACAGCCGTTCGGTTAAACTTCATCCCCGACTATCACATGCCGGATGACAAGGCCAGAGTTGAGTACAAATCCAAGAACGGCGATCAGGATTACCCCTTTGCTCCTCCCTATCTGGAGGGCACGGCGCTCGAAAACCGCGTCCGCGCGGCACTCCAGAAGGAGGTCGTGTTGCGGTGCATGGAAAACGTCCTCATGACTGCTGCCCGCTATATGGAACCCAAGCGGATCGTCCCCGGTGAGAACGTCAAGTTCAATACCACCGCACCCATCGGCACTGGACAAATTGCACTCGGCGTGACTGGCCTCGTGCACGTTGCATCCATCCAAGTCAACACTCCCCTCCCAACAGGAGAGATCCCCGTAAAATGCATCGAGTTCTGGCAGGTTAAGGGCAGTGTATCGCTTGTTGGCGGTATCGTCGACCCCGGGTCCCGTGTTGCAAGCTATTTCAAGCACGCAGACAAGCCCATCATCACGGACGACTTCCTGGCTAGTGTAAACAATATGGCCGCGCAGGCCTCTCGGGCCGCCGGAGAAGACGGAGAGATAACGAACGACCCGCGTGGTGCTCCGTCGTTTACAGTCCCATTGGTGCCATTCCGAGAGTTGCTGAATTCGCTTTTCAACAAGGCTGGCGCGAGATGCATCATGAGTCTCGACAAACCCGAGTTGCCCTCCAGTGCCACAGCCGATGAGATTGCCGCCGCGGACAAGGAGTTCGAGGCCCGAATCTCGTTCGAACCAAAAGACGCGCGCGAAACGAAGAAGAGAGCCATTCGGCTCGATACAACCGGAAACGTGTTTTCATGGAGCGGTGGTCCGGTTTTCACCCGCTTGCCAGGCGGGGGCTTACGTGTGGATCTCAGAGGCTTGTGCGTATGCAAGGTCACCGTGGGCTTGTACGAGCAACTTTCCGCGGGCTTCGCGCTCAACAAGTACTCCGTGTCGAATTGGCGCGACTTGGCGCCTCGCGTACTCCCCTATATGAAGGGAATACTGGACATGACGGTCAACGTCGCTGAGACCCCGGGCTTCCGATCGCGCGTCACGCCGGGCGTAAAGCCGCTCGTTTCTCAGTTCAACGATGCGCTCAACGCCGAGTTTACGAAATACCGGACGGAGGTCGAGGGTGTCTACGAGTTCCCGGGGGTTGACGACAAACCTACTCCGGTGCAAACTCGCGTCATGAAGACAGTCTTTAACTTCCAGCCAGTCGAGGCCCTCAAGACAAACACGCGTTCTCTCTTGTTCGAGCCCAAGGATATTGTCGCCGGAGTTGGCATTCCTATCAGCCGCGAGGCCGCCAAGTTCATCCTAGAGAGACAAACAGGCAAGCAAGGACTGTCCGACCCTCCCGGTGGAAATGTTGTGACGGATTTACACAACTTGTCGGTGCGGCCCACGGAAGGAACTGCACCAGACGCGCTGGGAAAGCTGAAGGACGGTTGGCAGTTCTACTACGTCGGGCCCATTCAGTCGGAATACGCGAAAGACGGCGCGAAAGCCGACCCATTCCTGTGCCGTCGACTGGAGGCCGGCGAGGCCGGGTACAAGGAGGACGAGGATGCCAGGGGCAAGAAGTCGGCCAACACCAACACCAAGCCCAGCGTGTATGATTTCATTTTCTCGCCCGAATATGACGCGCTTAGGAAGGGCTCGGCTTCCGCGCGTGAACGCGTTCTCAAAGATGTCAAGGGATTCGACACTCTCACTGTCGATGCCGATATTGATGTGAGCAAGATAACCGGTATCGTGTATGCACTCCGAGACGTGCTTACCCTCCAGGAAAAGGAGGCCGTTGTTCGCAGAGCCTTCGACTCCCTCCGTCCCATGGTGGCTGCGCGTATTGAACACCATGCCGGCAAGGAGAACCCCAACGGCAGCGGCGCGAACGGCGTTCCAGCCATCATGGCCACCGCGGAGGAGCTCAAGTCCGCCGATGGAGAAGACGACGATGACGACGACGACGACAGCAACGCTGATGCAGGCACCACCAACCCCAAGAAGCGCAAAGCGCCTGAACCCGCGATCGTGGACGCGGACAGCGAGAGTGGAGAAGTGGCAGAGGAGGATGATGATGAGAACGACAAGACGCCCTCCAAGGTACCCAAGCGCATAGCCAGCGAGGAGGACAGTCAGTGGGCGGAGTAGAATGAATAGGGTCATGTGTGTATTTAGAATAATAAAAAAGAAACGAGTTTAATTTTATGGTACATGTCCAGTGTAATGATAATAGGCCGGTGTGCGAGGAGGAGGAGGCGGCTGCCGCGTGGTGCGTAATGACGGCGCGCGAGCCGGGTAGTACGTCGGCAGTGTGCGCTGTTGTTGATGTTCGCGTTCTATAAAAAACGCCTCGCTCGTAGGGAATATTTCCTTGTACTTTCGCGCGGCGAGGATTAGGACGACGGAAAGGAGCACGGCGAGTACAATGTTCAGCGGCATTTGGAGTCCCGACTGTCGCGCAGTGAGCACTTCCGAGATGCAAAACAGGACGGCGTAGATGGATGCTAGTACGGTGAGCAGTATTGGCCATGGGCGCTTCTCGAGCCACACCAGCCCGTATATGTAAAACACACAGAATGGTATGTTGGTGGTAAAGAACGTGTCGGGGAATGCATATTGGTTGAGGACCCCGGACAGCGCCCGATCCATGACGTCGGGTTGATCGCAGCCCATGGAATAGGATGGGCGCTCCCATTGAAAGGTCTGCGAGAACATGGCGCATAGGAAGAAAACAAAGTAGAGCACGAACACGCTGAATGCGGAGTAGAATTTGGAGTTGGCGCGGACGACAATGCCCGTGAGGATGAAGCCGAAGGCAATGTTTGCCAAGACAATGTAGTATGCCCCGATGCCTATCCATTCTGGCCAATCTAGCGGCGTATAACCGCATATGACAATGCCAACGGAGGATGACATTTTTTGCGTAATCCCGAACCCCCCTCTAGAGGGGTTTGGCGCCCTTTTTTTCAGTTGCGTCGACAACTCTTGCCCTGTGCACACGCATCACGTCTCTCGCGCGCGCGTGTCCGATCCCTTTGGTTGGGTTGGATTTGGCGACACCAAAAAGATGATGTCCCTCAAAATGGCAATGGGCGTTTTGTTGGTTGGGTGGGTTGTTGCGATTCGCCTCGTCGCCGCCCAACAACTTCCGGGTTTACGCCTGGGACACCCAGAACACGTAAGATGCGACCTCGGCGCGTACTTTTACAACATGCCAGTGTGGACAAACCCTCGGAGTCCGTACGTTGGGAACTTACCTGCCATGCCGGAAGACCTGCTATCGCGCTGCCCTGAATGTGAATGGGATACTATTGAAAAGACGCCCGTGTGTGATGCACTCAAGAAGGGCGTCGCGTATGAAGACGGAGGTGGAGGGGCCGGTGTCGGTCTAGACCGAATGGGCATGTGTAGATTCTACCCTAGGCTCCACGCCCCCGGTGATACCCTGTCAGAGGACGCAATCGCCTCCGCCGAATCTGGTATCCCAATGGAAAAGTTTCTCCCGTACTTTCACGTGTGTTCGGGAAATCCAGCGCACCACACACAAAACACGATATTCTACGATTTCACGGGCAGGACGGTGGCTGTCACGGACCCCATGCAGAAGTTGCGTGCGAGTCTGTCGTTTTCATCACAGTCCGCCGGACACCGAGGCACGGGCGTGGAGTTCTCCGACCGTAGAGAAGGACGCGCCGTATTGGACTGCACTGCGTTCGTGGGTAAACCCGATGACCCATGGGATATATTCGCGGAGGATATTAAAACGAGTGTGTTTGCCATGAATGCCACCACCAAGGAACAACTCGACGTGGGTATCATCAACACGCGCATCGTACGCCAAGCAGATGCAGGCATGTGTCCGCACGCCAACTATGCAATGTCGGCAGAGATCGCGGCGTACCCTTACACTGCATCCGCTACCGAGACCCCGGAGGACGACGTACCGCTCGCGCGTGATTTCTGGGTAACGCGCATTGTGACCGACAGAGCAGCGCCAATGATTAGCGGAATTCCCTCGCAGCCGGCACACTTGCCGCAGCAAGTGTCGTGCGCGCATGATGCAATGTACTGGACATTGACCGCGGCCCCCAAGATATTCAACCCCAAGATTACCGCCACCGATGCATGCGCGGGCGCTGTTCCGGTCACGTACGATGTGGAGTGGTCGGGTTTACCCGGCGAAGAGCTCACGTGCCCGGACAGAGGGACAGTGATGATGCGGTGGCGCGCGCACGATGAATGTGGTAACACGGCTACTGCGTCGCACGCCGTCCGTGTGTACGACGACAGTGCCCCATACATACCCGAACCCGTGGATGGAATACTCAAGGTGTGCATCGTGCGGGATGAAATCGAATCAGGAACAGCTACCTCGGCCACCACAACCGCCGAGGAACGAAAGTATTGGATGCAGGCAGCTCAGACCTCGCGCCGACGAATGTGTCTTGATAAGTTGCTCCGGGAGCATGTCGCGCGGGAGTCGAGGGATAACTGCGCACCCATTGGCATGCCCCCCGACCAAGTAGAGTTTGATTGGGCGTTGGCAGATGTTGAACAATGTGAGGCGTCTACCGCGCTGGCGATCCCGGGAAAACCGCGCACACTCCAATCATGCGTCAAGATCGGTGGTCATACCATGCAAGCAACGACGAGCCGTCCGAGTGGATGCTTTATCGCACAAGATGGAAAGAGTATCGTGAATAACTGGACCCGCATTACAGTACCAGTGAAGATATGGGATGCGTGCGGCAACCTTGCACCGCGCTACACCGTCACCGTGGTCGTGGCGCCGTCCGAGCGCATCTGTAATTCGTATGGACACCGGTATATTGTATACAAAGTGTAAATAACAGTATAATGGGTGTTATGCGGTACAAACGCGCGCGGCGAAACTCCCCCCCCCCCCGGGAGGCGTGGTCTTTGCGGTTTTTCGCCGCGCCAAGTGGGTGTTTTTTTGCCCCGCTGGTTTTGCGGGAAAGAACACTCAGCAGGCACTTGCCGCAAATTCCAGGTCACTCGACCGCGCACATCCTCTTTTATATTCTTTGGTGGGCGGCGAGACGTGTCTGGATGTATTCCGGGACACTTTGCTGAATGAACTGAATGGGAAATCACGTGCCCTCGGAGTGCAAGAGCAACGACGTGTCCGGTATTATTACTACTACAGACAAGGAAGTCGAGAGTGTCGATGATGAGGCGTGCGACAATTACAATTGCTGCGTCTCCGCGGACTCGTGCAGCACTACAACATTCGACTCGGGCTACTCTTCCCGGCTCGGAACGGGATGTACCGTGTCCTGGGCCGAAGGAGAAGACGAAGACGGCGACGAGGGGGTTGTCGGCAGTCTGGGTGACATTACACGGACGTGCGAACTACGCATCAACGCCGAGCTCAATACCGTTCAGAGACTCGCCGCAGAGTTACAACCAGTTCCCGGCGCCGGGATTCGCACTAGAGCCTGCTCGGCCCGCGACTGCCAACAACTCACGAGGAGCTCGAGGGCCAAGTATTGCGTCAGACACCGGAATTGGCGACCCTCTCGCGCAAGGCCCCCTGAGGGCAATGGGTATTGCGTAACGGGCGACCGGAGGCGTATATTTAGGCGCGGGCTATGCCGTCGTTGCTTTAATTCCGCGAGGTCGGCAACCCGCGGCGAGCCCAATGAAGGTGGAAAAAGTGACTGTGCGCAGAACATACCTGTTTCCGTCCAGGTGTCAGTGCCCCAGGTAGTCCATGCATCCAGTTGGATTGCATCCGGGTGACCTGGATTTCGGCCAAGATCCCCTCCCATCTACTTTTGATATTACACCGCGACTCCACGGGAACCACTGACTACTTAGATGGCCGTACCGTGGTATGAAGCAACCTTGCTACTCGCCTCGCACCTGCCCCTCCCTGTGGCGATAGGGTTTGCCGTCTATGCAGCCCGGCGGTTCACCTCGAGCATATTGTTTGCTACAGTATTCGCATCGGTGGTCTACCATTCGTGCCAGGCGGCAAACGCATGCCTGTTCGGTTCCAGCGTGGATACACTGCGGATGCTCGACTACGACATCGCATTCTCCAATTTTATCATCGTATTCGATCTTCTCATACCCGAGGTGCGGACATGGTTCCCCGCCTCGGATGACGAGGTAGTGCGAAATGAATACCGCTGGATGCTGTTTTGGGGCGACATTCTCAAGTACTTCATGTTTATATTCATCCTGACGATTGTCAGCGTGTACGCTCTCACGCCGGGAGCACTCGGGGGATCGTTTGCCAACCTTGCCGTCCTTGCTGCCGTTGCCGTCTTGACGGGCTTATTCATCTACGTTCTGGTGATATCCCGAGGCGTCATGCAGTTTTACAGCAAGTTCGACTGGCGCTACGTTCTTCCGGGTGTGATTCTCCTCGGCATCGGGGTCGTTATGTTCCTTGTTGACATTAACGGCGCCTACGCGATCACGCATTCCATCTGGCACTTCTGCTCGTTCGTGGGATACATTTTCCTCATCATCGGCACAAACGCAGGTGTGTTTGCGCCAATGATCCGAGCCAGCTGCTGTGGACAGTGTCGCGACGTTCGGCGAGACCGCAAGTACGCATCTGCGTAAAAAAAAGATCTGGCACTGTGCGTTTGGGAAAATGTAACATTAAAAAGTCATACGTATGCGCATTTAAAAAAAAGATGAGAAAGATGATGTGTCCGGCGTGTCCAGCACTGCGAATGGGGGGGGCACAAAAAAAGACTGTGTGTTTTTGGAGGGTGCCGCTGACGGGCAGTTTCAAACTCACGACAAAAGACCGCGACCACGCGTCCTCCGGTTTTTTAATCCAAACCGACCCCGCGCCGTCGTAGATGGAGCCCGCTGTAGCCGGCATTGTGAAGACATCCCCAGGATTGCACAATGAAGCCCGATGGACGCTTGAGACGTCCTCGGAGGACATTGACGCCGCGATGAAAAAGTGCAACGAACGGTATAGGCTGCTGGCACGCCTCCACCCGTTGGCATATATGGCCGACGAGATCAAGGAAATGGCCTTCAAGTACCTGACGGATACAAACGAATTGGCCGAGTGGTGCTATGGCGCCGCCATGTTTGGCGCGGTCGGACCCTGTCCTCTCGGTGCGGTAGATGCAAGCGCCGAGCAAATCTCTATATTGGGTGCCGCCACAAGCAACGCGGAGTTTACAGAACGTGCTTTGGAGGCGACCGAGAATGCCATCAGCGGAGATACGCTGCTCGCGCTCCATGATGCGCATGAGAGTGCGATGAGCGTCACCATCGAGACATACGTCACACGAGGTCGTGAGAGGATGCGTGCTAGCAGCACGGCGGCGGCGGAGCGCGATAGCGACCGGGAGGCGGACAAGTACGCACATCCAAAGGCCGCGCACGCGAACGTAAGCGATGCATACGCCAATGGATACCTCAGTAGCATGGTCAAGACCGTCGTCGACTTTGTCGCGAGTGCGGCAGGAGGGTCCATCGGCAATGTATACAAATTGGTGCGACCCACTCAAGCAGACCTCCGGGACGCGCATTTGCGTGATTTCGTAAACCGCTACCACTATCCACATCAATTCGCCCGCATCGTGGAAGCGCAGATGGGCCCTATTGTACAGCCCATGCGTGCCAGCATGGCGCATAGGTGGTCAAGCCCGATCTACCTGCAACCCGTTGTTTCATCGGTCGGCAGTACAGCGGACATCCCATACAGGATCGAACCCCTGGGTAAGTCAAACCCATCCGCTGTCGTCGTGGATGTACACACCGCGGCGTTCATCGAGGATTGTATGATCATGGTGGTCGAAGTCATGGACTATGCCGTCAGAGGACACCACGGCGAGGTGACAACCTTTCTTGAAAACGCGCACTCCGCCCTCAGGATACCAAGAGCATCTGCGGGCGCGACCGACGGAGTCAGCAGCAGCAGCGGCGGCGGCGAGTGGCCAACATTCGGGGCACACGTACCAAGTGGCGATACGTACGCAACTGTCTCGGGCTCCGCAGAAGCCGACTCGCACCCCGTTACGCCATCACCCATGCCTACGCCGGTCCACCACATCACACCACGCTCGCCTCCCCTTGTGAATGAAAAAAACTGGAGCGTCCTCTCCGGAACGGGCCCGGTTGTGCCCAATTCGTGCAATGGGGCGCGTTTGAACAATGATCCCCTTTTACCGGTGCCAATGCCTTTCTACGAAGAGGAGGGTAGTCCCGTGGGACTACCGACGCGCACGGTTATACGGGCAATGATAGAAACCGAAAAACTCGCTGCTTTACAGGGGATAATGACATGTGGCGCGACCGGGTGGCAGTTTTACGAATTGGAGCAAGTCCCGTTGTCGATTCGCCGGCGGGAGACCACTCCTGAGAACGGCGGCGGCGGCGACAGTGACGCCGCGAGGTTGGCACGCAGACATTATGTCATTCCGCCCTCTGACGACGGTAAAGTACAGCGGAAGGTGATGGAAATGTTCCACACGCATCTGGACGGTATCACCGACACGGCCGTTTTCAAACGTGGATATGACTTGATGCGCCCTGTGTATCGCATAATGTGCGGGTGGGTTGCACATTATATCGAATCCCGCGCATACTGCGTCGATAGGCGCCGGTCTAACCGGGCTGGCGCGAGCTATCCGGTACCTGTCGATTCTGAATACAAGATTATCGAATTTGCGAAGGCTCATGTTTCAATCGACGGACCCCCCGAACCAGGGCCGTGTCAAGACGCGGTGAGAATGTCGCCTCTGGGGGACAGCGTCCGCGTCGACGGTGTGCACGTAGCGAGCACTCCATGCGCCTACATTGCTGCGATACTCATCGACCTACTCTCGTTGGGCACCCTTAAAGTCGACTACCCCGCGCAATCTACTGGAGAAGCTTCCGCCCCCGCGCCATGGGCGCTACCAGTACATCGCACTCTAGTGGACGCAGAGTTATTCTCGTTACAGGAACTGAGCAACGCGGGTCCGGTGTGGCCACGCGGCTCTGATAAGCCCGGAGAGGTTGCAATCATCCCGGCGGTTGCAGCTGTGGCGTCAGTTGCCGCATCAACCAGCGCCCCTCGCGATGTCACGATGATAAATGAGATCGTGAGCGCGATAAGGAAAGCTGACGCCGCATCCAAAGTCTTCTCCGAGCCAGTGCCTGCCCATGCACTTCCGGCCGCCTCTACCTTGGATGACCTCGTGTGAGAAAGAACGACCATGTAAATGTATAGTTATACCCGCATTTCTCTCGATCCTTGGCCGCCTTCCCCCCCCCCCCTTTGGTGTCAGGGCTCGTCCTTTTTTTTGTGTCGAAAAAAAGAGAAACGTTGCATTCCGACCAAATGCGCCTTTCCGCGCGCACCCCTCGGCCGCGTGATACTGGCTAAAGGACCCTTCCGTCTTCGCCGCCCCTCCCCGATGCACCATGATAAGTCGTGCTAACAACTCAGGAGAAACGTCCACTGCAAAGCGCATGAGCGCTGCGCAGGCCGAGACGCTGAGGCGCATCCGTGCCTGCAAACAACAAAGCACCGTGTCCGCCAAGAACGCGGAGAGTTCCTATCGTGCAACGCAAGACGTGATGCTATCCCGCAACTTCTCTGCGCCTGTTGTGTCGGTCTCTTCTACTACCCGGTATGTCGCTGGAGCCAACGTTGGCGGGTTTGGTGGCGTGGCAACCACCGCCGCTGCTCGTTCGAGAGGTCTCATCCGACGCGTGGATCTAAGCAACGCACTCGTTCGATCGTTCGTGTGCAAACGATGCCGACGCAGTATTCCAGTGTGGACATCTCTCGTGGACCTGGAGTGTGCTCCAACCACCCAAATACATCGCAACGCCAAAGGCGGATATAGTCGGACATCCCGGGATCACGCCTTCACAGACGAGGACCAACGTCCGCCGTGGGATTTTGTCCCCACCGTGGCGCCAGGGACGAGTGTACCGGACATGATGAACCTAGCACCGTTCCTCTACATATTCAACGCGGTGCCCGTACATATGATGGAAGTCGCTGCCGAGCTGGCGAGTGTCACGCCGGCAGACGAATTCCACCGCAGGCCAGCCATATTATCCCCGCTCAAGATGTTTGAAACATTCGCGGATCTAGAAGAGTCCCCGTACTGTATTGTTCCCCGCGACATGTCGCTCTTCGGCGGTATATCACCACTCCGTAACGCGGCCCAGGAGGATTGGATTATCGACATGGGACGCCTCTATACGAACTACATCTTACCGAACCTGGACTTACGCGACTTTGCGCCCATGGAGGGAGGCAATGCATCAACTACGCCAAAGAAGCCGTCTTCTAACACAAGCCTAGACCACGCCGGCGACTTGCCGAGAGTTAGCGCGATTCAGAGAGATCGCCCGGTGTGGGACGACGAAACGCGCTTTGCGGCACATAACACCTCGGGGAGTGATCCTAGTCGGCCGGGATACACCGCGTTCCTCGACGAGAGTTACGACACGACGCCCCTGGGCATACGCATGCACTCAGCACGGACATATGGCAAACCGGCAGCGACGTTCGAGACTGCTCCGACAATAACGTCTCGCAGCGGTTATTCATCCGGCAGCAGTAATCCTGCGCCGAGTGTGCCGATATTCGTGCCCTTCGCTATTTTTGCCAGAACGAGCGACGTCCAAGCGAACAAGGATAAAATATCGTGGGGGAGAGCGAGGTTCACAGATGCCGAACTAGCGGAACGTGCCCTGAAACGAAAACGCGATCGGGATGATAGGAGGCGTTATGCATCCTTGTCTATTGTGTAAATAATAACATTCACATGAAGGACATTTCGAACTTTACAGTCTTTTAATTGTTGTACACGGTCCTACAGGAGTTTGGTTTTGTAATAGGTGTCTGAGGCGCGCAACCATTGCACCGGTCCGGACCTATCTAAGCCCACCTGGTCGACAGTGACTTCGCGTCGACACGCGCGCTCTATTTTTCCCATATCTGCGGGGGGTATTATCCCCAGAGGAAGGAGACGCGCAACGAGAACTACGGGCGGTGGCACGGGCAGTAAGAACTGCGCCAAGTACCGGAGCTCGCCTAGAATATGTTCGGCGGCGGCCCGTTGAATGAACGGATCCGCGAGAGCTTCCTTGTAGACATCGGTGATGAATCTAACGTCGCACGCCTGCAGGACAAACCCGAGCCGCGCGTCCGTCCAGTGCGTGAGGGATATAAATCCCGGCGTGGGCGGAATGTGTGTCCTCAATGCCAGGTGAATTGCCTTAACAAACCGCTTTCCGTAAATGCTGGCGTCGCAACGGGTCGGTATATCTGTATTCGCAAACGCTAAGACGAATCTGGGGTCGATCTTCGCGTGCTTTGGGATATCTACCTTGGCGGAGCACGATAAGACGTGCTCTACCCAGCGCGGGGACAAACCCGTCGCGGGCACTTCTTTGAGAAGCCAGCGGGGGACTGCACTCACGGTGGACGGGTCGTCGCGTATAAAAGCCCTTTCCACCGGACACGCAGTGTTTTCGTCTAACGCGGGCAAGCCTGTATGGGGGACCGCGATGCCGCGGATGCGCGGATACCATCCGACGAACAACTCGCGGGCTTTCTTTGACCCGCGGAGGTTCTCGCCTTCGCATGATAGAGCCAAGGGCGCTTTCAGATTGACGAGGAGGGGGTTGAAACTATCCTTGGCGACGAGGAAGTCGCCCGCGTCGCATAAGCTGCGGATGTCAAGTGTCGTTGGTACTTTTATTATCGGGTGCGATAATATCTTGATAGAGGACCTGTTGGGCGTGCCGAGTTTTCGGAGTTTACATGCACCAGGATGAATCAAATTTACGACAGGCCACGCGTTAGGCACTTGTATGTCGATACACTCAACCGCGTCCACGTTTACGAGTGAACTCACGGCGCGGAGCAGTACCTCCTCCGTGAGTTTGTGGTGATGCGATGTCGCGATGTGCAATTTACGAGCGCCGGCAAATCTCGGGAATAAAGGAGTCCAGCCTTGGTCCGACAACAACTTGTCGAGTATGCGTAGGTCTTCGTCCTCTGTTATAAGGAGATGCAGTGCATAGGGACGCGCGTCCCTGGCGTAAATGCCCAACTGCTTCACCGGGTCATAGCCGGACCGGGGGCGGACTTTGACCATCGGTGGCCAACGAAGAGCGACCCTTCGTAATTTCTTGCAAACCAACGAGGACACGAAAATGATGTCGAGTCGTATAATCTCGTCCAGCATTTCGTCCGGGAGGGCCAGCAGCCGTGCCGACTCATTGAATACACAGGCCGATGTATCCTCCTCCCCCTCCTCATCTCGCTCTTCCTCGGAGAGCAATTTCCTGCGTTTAGTCTCGGACATGTGTGTGTGTGTAGCACGGCGTGTAAAGTGCGATGAGAAGCAATAGGTTTTTCCCCGGTAGTCTTTAAAAAGTCTTTGCGTGTCACTGCCGCACCTGTCGGTAGTTGCCTCGGAGCACGCAAAAACATGTCCATTTTGCGTTACGGGACACGGGGCATCGCGTGAGCACCGGGTAAAAGGGCGAGTGTGACGGGAAAGCGGGTTTAGTTGGCATTTGTCCACTAAAATGCGCGGCCTGTTCATTGCCACCATTCCGTGTATATTGATTCTCGCGATATGTGTCGCATCCGCACGCCCACTTCCAGAGAGACGATACCCAGTGGGCGACGACAGGATGCCGGGAGGCAACCCCACGGCGTGCCCCGTCCCCCAGTGCGACATTATAGATTTATACTACGCGGGATCATTGTCCCGCCTGTTTTATTATCGCCACCTGGCCGCAGCAAGTGCACCCGGATCAACAGTGCCGAGTTGCGCCGGCAGGTTTCACGCCGTCGTAGCGTGGATAGACGAGTGGGCTCCCGTCGCAGTGCTGATAGCGCTCCTCGTCCCGATATACGCTGCGCTACACATTGCATGGAGTTGGATCAATAGAATCGCCGACAACTGGTATGCGCCGTACTCAAACGTGCGGCTTCTGGGTTGTATTACGTTAGGAGTACGAATGCTGTGGCGCTTCGCCGGACTCATTACACTCAATGTTACCGGAGGAGAGCCGACGCGCACCAAAAAAAAGAAGACAATGTAAACCTACTATCGAATGGGCAGTGTAATGTACAAAAGTCAGTGGTTCGGTGACAAGCGCGCGCGGGTCCTTCTTTTTGTTCTGTCCCATCCCTCTCTCACACGCGCGGACGCAACTCTCTTCGCACGGGCACGGCCATGGCGCCCTTGTTGAGGTTACTTGAGAATGCGGTGCCGCTATACAACAGCGAAACAATCGCGAAGGAAAGGTTGACTATCTGGAAAATGATGTATTGCTGCACATCCAATGTGGGATCCATTGGGAAGGAGGCGTGTCCTTTGGTGACATACCATATAATGGAAAAAATGGAAATGATGACATACGCGACCGTGAAGGAGAAGGCGACGCGTAGATCCATTGCGCCGTCGTAGTAGTTGAGCGACAGTGTTTCGATACTCTCTGTGTAGAAGCCGCCTGGGCGCGGAGCGGATGCGGCAACCATACAAACTACGGTAGCTACGACCATGTACGCACTAAGTATCCATCCGTAGTACAGCGTCCACGGGGTTTCTCCTGCCGGGAGGAGAATTTCACACAGTGATCCATAGAGGAGGACGGAGAATACCAATGCGCCGAGAATCGCCAGGGCGTTAACAAAAGTCTGGTTGATCAACGGAATGCGTGCGGTCAGCGGGTTGAACGTGATGCAGCTAAAGTCGCGCTGGTAATCGCGGGGTGCGTCGCCGGGGAGTACGTCCACCACATAAGACGAGGTCGGGAGAGGTTCCGACTGGGAATCCATGTCCGCGGCGGCGCCGCCTCCCCATTGCATCTGGTAGTACGGCTGAGTTGGGTACGCCGCCGCATGGGGTCCGGCTGTTGCTGTCACACCGCCGGCAACCGCGGTTGCCCGAGATGAGGCGAAGGCGCTATTGCCGTGGCCATGCCTAGTGTTGTGCGCATGCCCGGTGTTTGCGCGGGTTGGGTTGGGGTTGCGCCCTGGCGGAACACGACCTGAGCTGGAGTTGCGATCCGGGGGAGTGTTAAATAACCCCCACGCGCTCGACATGGCGGCGGTGGTGGTGGTGATATTATACAAAGGACGCCGCTAGCGACTCTGTCATCTAAAATACCCGGGCCCCGAGGTAACCCAAAAGCCCTGCTTTGCCAACGCCCCAAAAAAATACCATACGCGCGTGCGGGTGGGGTGGGATGGAGATTTGTTTACTTAACACGGGAACCGGCAGAGGCCAGTACAACGCCGGCGAACAGGCCCGTCAGGGCATTCGGTACCTTCGGTTTGACGGACGAGTCTTTCGCGGATGTGAGTTGTGTTATGTGCTGAATAAGCTGCTTTCCCAGTCGCCTGTAAAGAGGGGCGAGTGCCTTTGGAGCGGCGTCCGACGCAAACAATGGCGCAACGCACTTCTTCAAGTATATATACAGGGTCAAGTCTTCCGCGACGTTGAAGGCATCGGATGCGGTCTCTTTGTACGGAAACAGATCCGCGAACTCGTCGGGGTTTAGATTGCACAACATGGCCACGGTTTTCCACGGTTGTGGGAGCTGGGAGGAGTTGTACAGAGCAGCGGCTCTCGCGATAGAAGCATTTGCACCCGCGGCGTTATCAGCCGAAAGAGGCGGTGGGACGGGCGCAACGAGGTAGGTCAGATAGGCGCATTCCATAGCAGAGAGTCCGCGACTCTCCCGGAGATCTGCAATCGCGCGGATGTCTATCGCGGTGACGTACGCGTTATACGGGTCTCTCTCGGTGACGTACGCGTTATACGGGTCTCTCTCGGCGTCCTCTGAGCGCGGGCGCGTCAATAGTGTTAGAAGTGGTATCAGTCTATTGACGATCCTGGCGCGCACCGCCTTAGTGACAGCGTGCGCGAGTTGCTCCGGCGTCATATCCGGAGACACCTCGGTGGAGTGTTCTGACGCGAGAGTGAAAGCCACATAAGATGCCATCTGGCGTAACGACGAAGGAGGAGGGAGGGAGGGCGAGCGGGTCGTTTTTTTGTTGGTGCCCGGAACGGTAGTGATTCTTTTCGGCGGACCGGTGTTTCTGCCGCCTCTGCTTTCGCTGGAGGCTCTCTGGTCACAAAAAAAGGGCATTCACGGTCACGTTCGGGCTCCTTTCACACCCCCCTCCAGATGTCCTGGATGAGTCAGCGCGCGAAGAACGGCGGCATGCCGACGCAACCATATGGTTACAATCCTCACGAACAGCAACTGCCACTGACACCCGCGGAAATCATCGCACTGCAGAGGCACGAACGTGCACCCACGACGCAGACGGTGCTGTGGTACATGGCATGCGTCCAGGCAGCCATTATGGGCATCGGTATCCTCGCGGTGTGCGCCATTCAAATGACGATGCCGTCTGCGCTCGGGAGCAGCTACTTGCTCGCGCCCATTATGGCGTACATGGGCGTGTACTTTGCACTCGTTTGGGTGCCGGATGCGGTCGTGCGCGAGGGCGCGCGATTTCGATTCGACCCCGAGTTGGTTGCATTGATATTCCGCGCTCCGACCTTCTACACATTTAGGACATATGCCGCGTGGGTTGCCATGTTGTTCGGCGCAGTATACCTCGTCGTGCAATCGCTTTTCTACGCGAGATGCCCGTCTGTCGTCACGCCCGCGCTGATAGATACATGCACGAACGGGCACGGTGTCCTCATTGCAACGTTGGTTTATGCTTCAGTGACGACCGCGTTGCAACTAGCCATCGCCGTCACTGAGACCATCATTGCCTGGGCATGAACAAAGCAAACAAAAAGACAAACAAGTCCTCTCCCTTTAAAAATTATAATCCAATTTTGTTTGGTTACACGCACAATGTACATAAACCGAGTATGAGTGTTGTCACCATCAATATGAGCACAATGATACTCGCTGCATTCGGGGCGACTGCCGCAGTAAGAATGGCCGAGAGGGCGGATCGGATGCTTGTTGGCGTATAATCTGCCATGATGTGCATGAGCCGCGCCGAAGTCCCGTATGGGGTGACTGCGGTCTGATTAACGACGTAGACAATTATCGCGGCCATGGCGGAGGCGACCAGCAGAAGCTTGACGATGAGAGAACAGAACATGTTTGATGATGTCGCCGATGACGACGAGGGTTGAGGTGCGGCGACAGGTGTGGACCGTTTTTGACCGGAGAAGATTTGACCGCGCGTCTTCCGCGAAACAAAGACCAGCCGCGCGCGCATACACTCACACACGAGTGCACCATACCGGGCCGTTCAATGCGCCACCGCACTTCAAAATTTGATATAAATTCACTACTTTCGTCGCAGTCACATTGCCATCCTCAAACACCCGCCGTCATGATACAAGCACATCAATATAACAGTACCTTCGGCGGACCCGGATCTTTATTCGATCCGGATGCCACGGGCCGCAATAAATACCCGTATGGTATACTGGTCGTCGTGCCCGGCGGGCAGGTGGTCACGTATAAAATGGCCGGGTTATCGGGCGAATCCGAGACGGTACCACAACGATGCGTGGTGGAACAAGTCGACGCATTCAACTATCATGTTACTTGTGCAACCATACGAAGAATCGAGGAACTGGTCATGGGATACATCGCAGGTTATCCGGCTCGCTACCTGAAAGGCGGCATAACGTATGAGACCATATGGCTCGTTTGCATGCAAGATCAACGATGTCTGGAACACGGCAGGGCGCGGTTCGTGCCCCGCGGATTCGCCGCCGTCTTGGGAGACTCGGAGAAGGCGCTTCCGGGGATCCCGCTGAGCGCTTTCGAGGCCCGAGTCCGCGGCATTCGCCTATCCGTCATCCACGTGATTGCCGTCACATACACCCGCGATATAATGCAACAACCCAATCCGCAGGCACACTTCATGAGACTGTGTGTTTCCATCGGGACGTCAGCGGCTTCGCCTGCGAATGAAAGAGATCCCACGAGAGGAGATACGTGGTGGGTCGAAGTTCCGATAGATATTCTCAACAAGGCATTTCGCGCGCATGTAGACCGGGCACTGGCGGCACTGGACGCAGGCGCCGATGCCGACTTTCTCGCACTGGGCCCCGATACAATACACATGCTTAGTCTTCAGTCGGTTTCTTGACGACAGTGTACAGACGTTTAGAATAATAATGTAAATAAAACCCTCCCCGTCCTCTTTAAAATCGGCTCGGTCCCCCGCAGCCCAGAAGAAATTAAACACGCGCCGGGTGGTAATTTGAATAAGTAAATGAAATAACATATACATAATGAAACACAACCTACAAACAACCCCTCCCCTCCCACCGCGGTGCTCCGGGTTACACACGAGGGTCGTCCATCGCCGCCACGCTGGGGTAATCGCCGCAGAGGAATTCGAGCCCGTCGTGCTGTGGCTGCGGCGGATTAACAATGTTGAGCAACATGTCGACGCCGGCGCAAGCAGCAACACACTTGATTGCAGTTTCATCCGCGCGGAACACGTGTTGTTGCATAAATTGCACAACGACAGAGCGGGTCTCGTCGGTGACCTCCCGCAATTTCCTGCGTTTGTCCGACATATCAGAGCGCCACTCGTTCATATCTGCCATCCAAGTCTCCATGGCGAACGCGGATAGCATCCCTTCTGCCGACTTCTTTGAAAGCGCGTCGAGGATAGACCCGGCACTTGGATAGAGACACTCGGGTCCACTGTATCCATTCGGCCACCCGGGCGACGCGATGTATGGGGCAGTGGTTGGTTCGGAGGAGACGGTTGTCGCTGGTACTTCGCCATTCGCCGATCTGGTCCTGGCTGACCGCGACCTGGGGGCGTCCATACGAAAGGTTTTGGACCATGCTGCGTGTCCCAACGGGCTGTTAGACCCATCTAAGCCATCCATATGAGGACCCTGGAGTATTTCGTGTGTGTTTGGTAGCCAAAAGGCCGGGGTTCCCTCCGCCTTCTCGCCGGGAAGCGTGAAGTCGCCTGAACCCGGGGGTTGGGCGGACTCCGTACCAATACAACGGCACAACATCGCCCCAAATTCTACCACCGCGGCCAGTCCATTACGTATTTCAACGTGATCTTCGAGGTACTGGTAAATCCCCTTGAGCCGCTCGGCATCTGCTTGCATGGCAACGCGCGCCGGGGTTGGCGGGTATTGCGACATGCACTTCTTCGCCTTCTTTTTCTTCTTCTTGTTGTTGTTGTTGTCAGTTGCGTGTTGGGTGTTGAATCCATTGCGATACACAATGACACTGGCCTCGTAAGAAGCGGCGGCAGCACCAAACCCGGGCAGATTGATACACACAGCGTGATCAAGCAGTCTCATGTACCCAGACGCGACTGTGCGTCTTGTGTAATTATCCAAGCTCATGAGGCCGGCCTTTGTTGCAGGAGGGTAATTCGTAATGCCCTCGGGTGGCGCGGTCTTCAATCCGGTAATGTATGTGAGCGCACGGGTGTACATGGCATCGTATAATGAATCCGGAGGGGGCCTGGTTGTAATCTTGCGAGTCCGGCATGCGATGACGCCGAACCAAAATACTCCGTACGGGGCATTTGTGGCATAACCCCTGGTAATGTGCCCGGGACATCGCTTTGCACTAAGCCACAACCAATCGGAACCGTTGGCATCTCCGGTTATTTGGTGAAGGTGAAAGTTGGCATTGGACCCGACTGTGCCATCCACGGGTATCGTGGAGCCCAATGTGGATGCGATAAGATTGGCGTCCAATGGCGTCCATTTGATCGACATCGCTAGACCGGGTGACGACCTTTTTGTACACGAGCCGTGCCAGCGGCGGCGGACCGGAAAGACTAAACGAAAAAAACAAAAGACGGCGCAAAGACTCGTTCTTCGTTGACGCGCGCGCGTCGTGTGTTCACTAGACGCCCGGTGCAAAACAGGTCGTGTATACCGTTGGGTCTACACTCTCACACTAGCCAGACAACGAGCTCTTCTGTGGTTCTTTCGCCTGGGCGGTACCCTTTCTCGCCCCCGCCGCCCGTCCCGGCTACACACTGACGTATTACCTCACGCCGCGTAGGATATAATATCCGTGCGACAATAGACAATAGGAAACGGTCAAATTCGAAAGCGCCTGTGCGCCGCACTGAAACCGCAGTGAGGTTTCGGTCCGACGCACCTTTGGTTTGACCAAAACTTTAACTCCACCGAACACCCACCCCACCACGGAAGCGCCTAGCGCACGCACTTTGAGCTGTAGAGTACGTCCTTCAGGTCTCGGTAATGAATACATACAACCTAAGAGGACTGCGAGTCGAGTCTTTACCTTGGTCTTTTTTTTTCGCGACGCGTTTTCGACCCGGACATATGTTGATTTTGGACGATTTGCGCCCGTGCGGCATGACAATCTATTCGACAATTATGTCGTGTGTGGTTGGTGCGCCTGTGAGATGCCAGACTAATTGTGCCTGTTTAGGCAAAAAAAAACTTTCGCGAGACTCACACCAAAAATGAGCGTACCCACAGTCAATAGGTACCTACTATATTGTCCTTTTGATGATGATGAGGTTCGTGGCCCGGGGTTTGTTGTGTTTTGTTCGCCGATCGCCGAAATTTCGTTGGCCACAGCTGACACTCGCGTTCCGCCCGCAAACATAGGATGACCCCCACGAAGTCATGAGAGCAATTGTGAATGCGAAGAATAAGAAGAGCATGACCGTGTCTCCTCCCGCACAGGAGCAAGCCAAACAAATTGAACAAACCGACGACGTCGAAACGCTGTCGGTCGTAACCACGCCCGGTGAGGTGTTGTCGGTCGTAACCACGCCCGTTTTTGGCCCGCGTGTTTCACCGCCGATCGACGATCCCCAGGAACCCGTGTCCGCGACGGTTGAACAATGTGGTCGCGCGAGTATGGTTGTTCCTCTCACGGCATCAGAGGCCCCGGAGAGGAGGGAGGAAGACGCCTGGGAGGTCGTCGCCTCGTCGAACGACGGGCTGACGTTCGATTGCGTTGGCCACCCAGACACGTCGAATCTCCCGTGTGAACCGTGCGACCCTTATGCCGCACTCAATTGCCTGGCTGACGAATATCTCGCGAGCCCCGGTTTAGTGGCCGGGCCGGCGGTGTACGTGACACCGGAGACAACCGAACTGCATTTTGGCGCGACTTCAGGTGCCTCCAACACATCATGCTCCCCCCAGAATCCCTTCGGATTTGAATACGGTGACGTGACCTTAACCGGTGCTCTGGCGGACGTGGATGTCTCTATGGAACCCGCGGGCTTCGTAGAATCGTCGCTACAGGGTCAGCAGGAGTACGTAGCGGCAGAATTGAAGGCCTTTCCCACTTCCGGAGTAGTTGCGCCATTATCTTCCTCTTACGAATGGTGCAACCAAGCCCGGGAGAACCCGCCCCCGGCCCCAAGACCATCCCTCGTAGTGCGCGGGCCACCCGAAAAAAGGCGCAAGTTAACCGAGGAATATGTCGTGCCCGAGGAATATGCCGTGTCCGATGAGAAGGTACGAGGCTTTCTTGCGGCACTGTCACAAGCGGTTGTCGGGACCGGACAACCCATACGGTTCAGCTTCCTCGCACATAATGCACGGGGCGTTTTCGACTACTAGTAG
>Ga0247830_10000164_pt1 | contig 20955 bp, 12 predicted proteins | sample 12C_Control_Day5_FD_207766 | JGI IMG/M metagenome (GOLD analysis project Ga0247830, IMG submission 207766) | Soil microbial communities from agricultural site in Penn Yan, New York, United States - 12C_Control_Day5 | ecosystem: Environmental > Terrestrial > Soil > Agricultural land | place...
GTAGGAGGTCAACTCCGGCGTCGGCCAGCCTTCACCCTCGACATGCGCTCGTTCCGCTTGTTGTGCGCGCTCGGGCATCTGCAGGCCGCAGGTCGCCATGGATGACCCAGCATAGAGCGATTCCGGACCGCCTGCGCTTCCGGGCGAGAGTCTGCGAACAACTAATGTTCGCGTGCATGACGGCGTACAGGCGCTGGCGCCGCCGGGGATCGAGGTGGCGGTGGCGGAGGTCTTTGCGGCCGCGTGAACCGCCTGGGGGTGTCATGCCGGGGCTTGTCCCCGGCATCCAACCATCAACGGCGCTTGCGGAGAGATGGATCGCGGGAACAAGTCCCGCGATGACAGGTTGGAGCGCGCGGTGAGGGAGGCGGCCTACCCCAGCGCCTCGTTGCTCTTCTTCGCCCGCTCCGCATCGACGTACACCTGCCCGCCCATCTCGCGGAACTTGGCGGACATCTGGGCCATGCCGGCCTCTCGGGTGCCGTTGGAGGCGGGGTCGATCTGGGTGGTCTCCTCGGCGAGTTCGACGCCGGCCTCGTTGAGCTTGGCGGCGTAGTCGCGGACGTCCTGGGTGATCTTCATGGAGCAGAACTTGGGGCCGCACATGGAGCAGAAGTGGGCGACCTTGTGGGCCTCCTTGGGGAGCGTCTCGTCGTGGTACTCGCGCGCCGTATCGGGGTCGAGCGAGAGGTTGAACTGGTCCTCCCAGCGGAAATCGAAGCGCGCCTGGCTGAGCGCATCGTCGCGCAGTTGCGCGGCCGGGTGGCCCTTGGCAAGGTCGGCGGCGTGGGCAGCGATGCGGTAGGTGATGACGCCTTCCTTGACGTCGTCGCGGTTGGGCAGCCCCAGGTGCTCCTTGGGCGTGACGTAACAGAGCATGGCGGTGCCGAACCAGCCGATCATGGCGGCGCCGATGCCTGAGGTGATGTGGTCGTAGCCCGGCGCGATGTCGGTGGTGAGCGGCCCCAGCGTATAGAACGGCGCCTCGCCGCACTCCTTCAGCTGCTTGTCCATGTTGATCTTGATCTTGTGCATGGGCACGTGGCCGGGGCCCTCGATCATGACCTGGCAGCCTTTGGCCCAGGCGATCTTGGTGAGCTCGCCCAGGGTCTCGAGCTCGGCGAACTGGGCGCGGTCGTTGGCGTCGGCGATGGAGCCGGGGCGCAGGCCGTCGCCGAGCGAGAAGGAGACGTCGTACTCGCGCATGAGGTCGCAGATCTCGTCGAAGCGCTCGTAGAGGAAGCTCTCCTTGTGGTGGGCCAGGCACCACTTGGCCATGATCGAGCCGCCGCGCGAGACGATGCCGGTGGTGCGGTTGGCGGTCAGCGGCACGTAGGGCAGGCGCACGCCGGCGTGGATCGTGAAGTAGTCGACGCCCTGCTCGCACTGCTCGATCAGCGTGTCCTTGTACATCTCCCAGGTGAGCTTGACGGGGTCGCCGCCGCACTTCTCGAGCGCCTGGTAGATCGGCACGGTGCCGATGGGGACGGGCGAGTTGCGCAAGATCCACTCGCGCGTGTTGTGGATGTTGCGGCCCGTCGAGAGGTCCATGACGGTGTCGCCGCCCCAGCGGATCGCCCACACCATCTTCTCCACCTCCTCCTCGACCGAGGAGCTGACGGCGGAGTTGCCGATGTTGGCGTTGATCTTCACGAGGAAGTTGCGGCCGATGATCATCGGCTCCAATTCCGCGTGGTTGATGTTGGCGGGGATGATGGCGCGGCCGCGGGCGATCTCGGAGCGGACGAACTCGGGCGTGATGTGCTCCGGGATGTCGGCGCCGAAGCTCTCGCCGTCGGCGACGGCCGCTTTGGCGCGGGCGAGCGCGGCCTTGCGGCCGAGGTTCTCGCGGTGGGCGACGTAGATCATCTCCTTGGTGACGATGCCGGCGCGGGCGAGCTCGAGCTGGGTGACGGGCTTGCCCGGCAGGCCGCGCAGGGGCTGCGGCTTGTTGGGGAAGTCGCGGGCGAGGTGCTTGGCCGATACGTTGCCGTTGTCCTCGGGCTTGATGTCGCGGCCCTGGTAGGCCTCGACGCCGCCGCGCTCCTTGACCCAGGCCGCCCGGATGCGGGGCAGGCCCTTCTCGACGTCGATTGCGGCATTCGCATCTGTGTAGGGGCCCGATGGATCGTAGACCCGGAACGAGGGCTCGCCGGCGCCTTCTGAGAGCGCGATCTCGCGGAACGGCACGCGCACGTCGTCGTGGCCCTCGGGCGAGGTGTAGACCTTGGTCGAGGCGCTGATGGGCCCGGTCGTGACCTTCGGCACCATCAGGTCCTTGGCTCGCGTGATCTTGTTCATCATTTCGCTCCCGGGCTGTTCCGTGCGCTCTGGTCGAGCACGCTGAACCGACAACATATCTGGCGCGCACGGGCCCTCCGCGGGGGCGGCGCTCGCGCCGGCGTGCAGTCGCACGCTCAGGGGCGACAGCACTTGTGCAAACGGGAATGCTGGTGAGGGGTGGTCGTTTTCCGTCCCTTCGCCGGCATGACCCGGATCAGGTTCTAAGGGTGGCGGCGCGGGTTGAGCGCCATCTCAGCCGGCTTCCCGCCGGCCCCCCTGGAACTGCGGGCAGTGTAGGCCGATCGCGAGGGGTGTCAATGTCGGTGCGCGCCGCCGTGCGGCAGACGTTCCACAAACGCAGAGCGCCCCGGCCTGCAAGCCGAGGCGCCCGCGACTTGAACGACAGCTACTCTTCCCGCTCAGGCGCGGCGCTCGATGGGGACGTAGGCGCGCTCGGTGGGGCCGATGTAGAGCTGGCGGGGACGGCCGATCTTCTGCTCGGGGTCCTCGATCATCTCCTTCCACTGCGCGATCCAGCCGACCGTGCGCGCCACGGCGAACAGCACCGTGAACATCGACACCGGGAAGCCCATCGCGCGCAGCGTGATGCCCGAGTAGAAGTCGATGTTGGGATAGAGCTTCTTCTCCACGAAGTAGTCGTCCTGCAGAGCGATGCGCTCGAGCTCCATGGCGACCTTCAGGATGTTCTGGTTCTTGACCCCAAGCGAGTCCAGCACCTCGTGGCAGGTCTGCTGCATCACCTTGGCGCGCGGGTCGTAGTTCTTGTAGACGCGGTGGCCGAAGCCCATCAGGCGGAAGCTCGAGTTCTTGTCCTTGGCCTTCTTGACGTACTCGGGGACGCGGTCGACGGTGCCGATCTCCTCGAGCATCTTGAGCGCGGCCTCGTTGGCGCCGCCGTGGGCGGGGCCCCACAGGCAGGCAATGCCGGCGGCGATGCAGGCGAACGGGTTGGCGCCGGAGGAGCCGGCGAGCCGCACGGTGGAGGTGGAGGCGTTCTGCTCGTGGTCGGCGTGCAGGATGAGGATGCGGTCGAGGGCGCGGGCGACGATCGGGTTGACGACGTAGGGCTCGCACGGCACGGCAAAGCACATCTGCAGGAAGTTGGCCGTGTAGTCGAGGTCGTTGCGCGGATAGATGAAGGGCTGACCGATCGAATACTTGTAGGCCATCGCCGCCATCGTCGGCATCTTGGCGATCATGCGATGGCTGGCGATCATGCGCTGGAGCGGATCGTTGATGTCGGTGGAGTCGTGATAGAAGGCCGACAGCGCGCCGACCGAGCCGCACATCACCGCCATCGGGTGGGCGTCGCGGCGGAAGCCCGTGAAGAAGCGGGTCATCTGCTCGTGCACCATGGTGTGGCGCGTGATCGTGGTGCGGAACTCCTCGAGCTGCGCCTTGTTGGGCAGCTCGCCGTGCAGCAGCAGGTAGCAGACCTCGATGAAGTTCGATTTCGGGGTCAGCTGCTCGATGGGATAGCCGCGATAGAGCAGCACGCCCTTGTCGCCGTCGATGTAGGTGATGCGCGAGGAGCAGTTGGCGGTGGACGTGAAGCCCGGATCGTAGGTGAAGCAGCCGGTGTCGCGGTAGAGCCGGCCGACGTCGATGACGTCGGGGCCGATGGTGCCCGATCTGACCGGCAGATGCGTCTGCTGGTTGCTGCCAACCGTCATGGTCGCGGTCTTGCCGGTATCAGCGGTGTCTTTCGCGTTCATCGGGGTCGTCCTTCGCTCTCGGCCGCCGCCCTCACCGCGTATGAGTGGAGGGCCCGGCGGCAATCCCAATACTATACATTTTGCAGTGCAAAAAATCTATGCACCGGACGATACGGAGCTTTGCGACCTTCGTCTGGCATGTCGGCATGGTTTCTCTCATCCCGGGGCCGCCTGGTCGCGGATGCGGGCCAGCGCCTCGTCGCGGCCAAGGATGGCCATGACGTCGAACACGGGGGGCGAGACGGTGCGGCCGGTGAGGGCGGCGCGCAGGGGCTGGGCGACCTTGCCGAGCTTGAGGCCGGTCTCGTCGACGATGGTGCGCACCGCCGCCTCCAGCGCGGGGACCGTCCAATCGGCAGTCGCTTGGAGTCGCGGTAACAGCTTGGCGAGGGTGCCGCGGGCCTCTGCATCGAGGAGCTTGGCCGCCTTGTCGTCGAGGGCGAGCGGACGTCCGGCGGTCAGATAGGCCGAGCCTTCGATCAGGTCCAGGAGGGTCTTGGCCCGCTCCTTGAGGGTGGGCAGCGCGGCCGCCAGCTTGTCCCTGCCGACCCGGTCGAACCCGGCGGCGATCTCGGCGCCGTTGTCGAGGTGGGGCAGCAGGTCCTTAAGGCGCCGCAGGAGCTCGGACTCGCTGGCCTGGCGGATGTAGTGGCCGTTGACGTCGGCGAGCTTGGCGAAGTCGAGCCGGCCCGGGGCCTTGTTGATGTCGTCGATGTCGAACCACTCCACCGCCCGCTCGGTGGAGAAGATCTCGTCGTCGCCGTGGCTCCAGCCGAGCCGGACCAGATAGTTGCGCAAGCCCGCGGGCAGGTAGCCCATGGCGCGATAAGCCTCGATGCCGAGCGCGCCGTGGCGCTTGGAGAGCTTGGCGCCGTCGGGTCCGTGGATCAGCGGCACGTGGGCGAACACGGGGACATCCCAGCCCATGGCACGGTAGATCTGCACTTGCCTCGCGGCGTTTGTCAGATGATCGACGCCGCGGATGACGTGGGTCACGCCCATGTCGTGGTCGTCCACCACCACGGCGAAGTTGTAGACCGGGTTGCCGTCGCTGCGCAGGATGACCATGTCGTCGAGCTGGGTGTTGGGGACGACGACGCGGCCCTGCACGCGGTCCTCGATCACGGTCTCGCCGTCGCGGGGGGCTCTGAGCCGCAGGGCGGGCTTGACGCCGGTGGGCGCGGTTTTCGGGTCGCGGTCGCGCCAGGGGCTCTGGATGATCTGCGGGCCTCGCGGGGGGCGCTTCTCCTGCCTGGCGAGCTCGCGCTCGGCCGCGATCGCCTTGTGCATGACGTCGAGCTCGGCCGGCGTCAGATAGCAGCGGTAGGCGTTGCCGGAGGTCAGCAGCTGCTCGGCGACCTCGCGGTGGCGCGGCGCGCGCGGGAACTGGTGGATGGGCTCGCCGTCCCAGTCGAGCTCGAGCCATCTGAGCCCGTCGAGGATGGCTCTGACGGCCGCTTCCGTGGAGCGCTCGCGGTCGGTGTCCTCGATGCGCAGCAGGAACTTGCCGCCGGTGTGGCGTGCGTAGAGCCAATTGAACAGCGCCGTGCGCGCCCCGCCGATATGCAGGAAGCCGGTGGGCGAGGGAGCGAAACGGGTGACGACGGGTTTGCTCATGTCCCTGCTCTCGTTCGAATCGTGGGGGAGGGCCTAGAGCCAAATGCGCGCCGATACAAGCCGCGCGACCGGGTAGCCTTCGGGGCATACGGCTCGTAGGACGCGCCATCTATGGGATTTGAACCCTACGCGCATCCCGCTCCCCGTCACCAACAAATGACATGGGGGCGACTGAGTTTCGAGCGAGTTTGCCGGCACGCCCGATAGGTGTATGCTTAGCGCTATGGATCACAACGTCACCGCGCTGGAGCGTGCTTTCCAGCTCGCAAAGTCCGGCAACTGCGCGTCGGTCCCGGACCTGAGGCAGCGCCTCAAGCAAGAGGGGTACTCGCTGCAGACTATCGTCGGGCGCACCCTGACCCGGCAGCTGGAGGCGCTCATCAAGGCGGCGGCCACAAAGAACGATGCCTAGGGAACCCAAAGCTCAGAAGCGCCCCGCCGGCGCGACCGGCAACGCCGCCAAGGTCCTGCGCATCGCCGCGGGCGGGGAGCAGGAGGACTTTCCGGCCGACGATGGCAAGGACAAGGCGGCGCAGTCGCTGGGGCGGCGGGGCGGCAAGGCGCGAGCCGCAGCGCTCAGCGCCAAGCGGCGCGTCGAGATCGCCAGGAAGGCCGCGGCCAAGCGCTGGGGCGGCTGAGCTGCGGCAAGCTTGCCTCGATCGCCACCACAACCGACCTCGGCAGCGCGTGCCGCTTGGCGGGCATGCCCGGATTTGGCAGATAGTCGTCAGCGAACTGGTGCAAGGAAGAAAAATGGCAACCGCCGAGACGGCGCCGCGAGAGCCGGGGCAGGACTTCATCCGCGACATCGTCGCCGCCGACCTTGCGGAGGGGCGGCACAGAAGCGTGATCACGCGGTTTCCGCCCGAGCCGAACGGCTATCTCCACATCGGGCACGCCAAGTCGATCTGCCTCAACTTCGGGGTGGCACAGGAGTTCGGCGGCCGCTGCCACCTGCGCTTCGACGACACCAATCCGACCAAGGAGGAGCAGGAGTACATCGACGCCATCGAGCGCGACGTGCGCTGGCTCGGCTTCGACTGGGGCAAGCACCTCTATCACGCGTCAGACTACTTCGAGCAGCTCTACGCGTGGGCCGAGCACCTGATCAAGGCGGGCAAGGCCTACATCGACGACCAGAGCCAGGAGGAGATGCGCGCGAGCCGCGGCACGCTGACGGAGCCCGGCACGAACAGCCCCTGGCGCAACCGCAGCGTGGAGGAGAACCTCGACCTGTTCCGGCGCATGCGGGCGGGCGAGTTCCCCAACGGCGCGCGCGTGCTGCGCGCCCGGATCGATATGGCGAGCGGCAACATCAACCTGCGCGACCCCGTGCTCTACCGCATCCTGCACGCCACCCACCCGCGCACGGGCACGCAGTGGAAGATCTACCCGAGCTACGACTACGCGCACGGCCAGTCGGACGCCATCGAGCACATCACGCACTCGATCTGCACGCTGGAGTTCGAGGACCATCGCCCGCTCTACGACTGGTTCATCGAGAACCTGCCCGTGCCGTCGCGGCCGCGCCAGTACGAGTTCGCGCGCCTGAACATGACTTACACGGTGCTGTCCAAGCGCGTGCTGACGGAGCTGGTGCGGGGCGGGCACGTCTCGGGCTGGGACGATCCGCGCATGCCCACGATTGCGGGCCTGCGTCGGCGCGGCGTGCCGTCGGCGGCGATCCGCGATTTCGTCAAGCGGATCGGCGTCGCCAAGGCCAACAGCGTGGTCGATGCCGGCATGTTCGAGTTCACGGTGCGCGAGGCGCTCAACAAAGGCGCGCTGAGGCGCATGGCCGTGCTGCGACCGCTCAAGGTGGTGATCGAGAACTATCCGGAGGGCAAGACGGAGGAGCTGGAAGCCGTCAACAACCCGGAGGACGCAAGCGCAGGCTCGCGCAAGATCCGGTTCTCGCGCGAGCTGTGGGTGGAGCGCGACGACTTCATGGAGAACCCGCCCAAGAAGTTCTTTCGGTTGTCGCCGGACAAGGAGGTGCGGCTGCGCTACGCCTACTTCGTCACGTGCCGGGAGGCCTTGAAGGATGCCAAGGGCGAGGTGGTCGAGCTGCGCTGCACCTACGATCCAGCCACCAAGGGCGGCAACACGCCGCCGGACGGGCGCAAGGTGCAGGCGACGCTGCATTGGGTGTCGGCGGCGGATGCGGTGCCGGCAGAGGTGCGCCTCTACAACCAGCTGTTCGCCAAGCCCGATCCCGACGTCGCCAACTTCGCGGCCGACCTCAACCCCAATTCGCTCGAGGTGGTAGCCGGCGCCATGCTGGAGCCGGCGGCGGCAGCGGACAATGCCGGCGAGCCCGTGCAGTTCGAGCGGCAGGGCTACTTCTGCCGCGATGCCGACTCCAAGCCCGGGCGCCCGGTGTTCAACCGCACGGTGGGCCTGCGCGACACCTGGGCCAAGGTGCAGGCGGGCGGCGGCGGAGCCAAGAAGGCGTAGGCGGCTTCACGCGGCGGGGGCGGAACGGCGTGGCGCCTGCTCGATCCAGGCGAGCAGTTGGTCGTAGGGCGCCGGCCTGTGCACCGCGTAGCCCTGCGCGTAGTCGCATCCCCACTCGCGCAGCAAGGCGAGCGCCGCATCGTCCTCCACACCCTCGGCGACGCTCTCGAGGTCGAGCGACCTGGCGAGCCCCAGGATGGCGCGCACGATCTTCTGGTCGTTGTTGTCGTGGGCGAGCCTCTTCACGAATGCCTGATCGATCTTGAGCGCGGATACGGGGAGCTTCTTGAGGTAGGCGAGCGAGGAGTGGCCGGTGCCGAAGTCGTCGATCGACACGCGATAGCCGCGGTCGCGCAGGCGGGCGACAAGCGCGGCGCAGTACTCGAAGTCGTCCATCACGGCACTTTCGGTGATCTCGAGCTCGACCTGCTGGGGGTCGATGCCGTAGCGACAAACGGTCTTGTGCAGAGTGTCGAGCAGGAAGCGGCGGTGCAGGTTGCGCACCGACAGGTTGATGGCGACGCTCATTGAATGGCCGCGGGCCGTCCAGGCGGCCTTGTCGGCGAGCGCGGCGTCGATGACCCACTGGGTGACGTCGTTGACCAGCGCCGACTCCTCGGCCTGCGGGATGAAGTTGCCAGGCGGGATCAGGCCACGCTGCGGATGCGCCCATCGCAGCAGCGCTTCCGTGCTCTCGGTCCTGCCGGTGGCGAGCGAGAGCTTGGCCTGATGCCAGATCACGAACTCGTTGTTGGCGATCGCGGCCGGGATCATGCCGAGCAGCACGAGGTTCTCGCGGCTCGTGAGGTCGCGGGCGCTGTCGTAGAGGTGGAACGAACGCTTGCGCGTGACGGCCGTGTGCATGGCGATGCTGGCCTTCTGCAACAGCTCCTCGACCGTGCGGGCGTGCTCGGGGTACTGGGCGGCGCCGAACGCGAAATCGACGTGCAGGGGCACCTCGTCGATAAGGTAGGGAGCGCGAACCTGCGCCTCGATGTCGGCCCGCAGCTGGCGGGTCTGCGGACCGTTGTGGAAGACGAGGGCGAGGCGGTCGCGCTGGATGAGCGCGATCGGCACGTCGGCAGGCACAAGCGACCGCCCGCGCTCGCAGATCTGCTTGAGGAGCTTCTCGCCGAAGGTGGCGCCGAGCGTGTTCTGGATGTCGAGCAGGTTCTTGATCTGCACGACGATGAGGAAGACTTGCGCTTCGTCTCCGCCGCGCTCGATACGCTGCCGCAGCTCCCTGAGGAGGCCGGTGCGGTTGAGCATGCCCGTGCGCCCATCGTGCTCGTTGAGCCAGTCGAGGAGGTTGAGCTGCCTGCGCAGGGTGCCCGCGCCGAAGCCGACTATGCCGCCGAACGCACAGAAGAAGCCCATGCGCAGCAGCCAGTTGCCGAGCTGCTGGGCCTCTCCCGTCGTGGTATCGATGGGCATGTAGGGTCCGGCCAGCAGGCCGGCGAGGATGCCCGTGATGATGCCGCCGGTCGCACCGAACACGAGCGCCGCAACGATGATTGGCAGGTACATCGTGTGCAGCGTGGCGTACTTGACGCCGCCGGTGGCGTAGACGAGCCACGCGAAGCCGAGCGACGACAGCACGACGATGACGATGGAAAGCAGCTTGGCGGTCTTGGATGGGGAGCAGAACGTGCCGTGCAGGCGCTGTGACAGGCTCGAAAGCACCTCACGCCGTCCTTTCATCGTCGGGCCGGGAGCGTGCGGAAGTGATGCGCGACAAACGCCAATAAGGGGTGAACACGCCGTGTGGGCCAAATCCACTATCGGCTACCGGATCAGGAAGAGCGTTCCGCCTCAGGCTTTGCGCGGGACGACGTCGACGGCGACGTCCATGGTCTGTCTGCTGCCGCCGAGCAGGACACCGCTGATGGGGCTGACGTCGTCGTAGTCGCGACCGTAGGCGACGGAGATGTGCTCCTCGGCGGGCATGATGCCGTTGGTGGGGTCGAAATCGACCCAACCGGCCTCCGGGGCCCACACGGACAGCCACGCGTGCGAGGCGTCCGCGCCCTGCAGCTTCTCCACGCCCGGCGGCGGATAGGTCAGCAGGTAGCCGCTGACGTAGCGGGCGGGCAGGCCGAACGCCCGGCAGCAGGTGATGGCGAGGTGGGCGAAGTCCTGGCACACGCCGCGGCGCTCCTGCAGCACGTGCGAGATGGGCGTGGAGATGTCGGTTGCGGTGCTGTCGAACTTGAAGTCGCGGTAGATGCGCTCGGTGAGATCGAGTGCCGCCTCCAGCACGGGACGGTGGGGAGGAAAGGACGGGCGCGCGTAGTCGATCGCCTCGGGCACGACGCGGGTGTGGCGCGAGGCGCTGGTGAACTGCAGCACGTCGACGTCGAGCTCGCCGTTTCCCCGCCGCGCCTTGCCCGGGGCCAGCTCCCAGGCGGTCGACAGCCCGGGGATCGGATGGTCGCGGGCATATACCTCGACCGTGCTGCGGGCGTGGATGACGAGCTCGGAGTGCTCGTCCTCGATCGTCAGGATGGCGCCGGCATTGCCGAAGTAGTCGGTGATGGCAGTGTTGGCGGACGGGGCCGGCTCGATCAGCAGGTTGTGGCGGTGCACAGACTGGCGCGGGCCCGACAGCGGGGTGACGTGCACGACGTGCTCGGAGCGCAGCACCGGCTTGGCGTAGATGTAGGTCGTGCGGTGGCTGACGTCGTAGATCATGGCTCGTCGCGCGAGCGCGCGCGCACCCACTTGGCGTCCTTCTCGACCAGGTTGAAGTAGCGCTTGCCGATCACGTCGGAGAGGGCCGGGAGGACCGCGATTTCCTCGTCGAGGAGCTTCATGAGGTGCGGGCGCGTGCCGTCCGGCTCGGACTGGGCGAGCGCGGTGACGTCGGCGAGGCGGACGTTGGTGAGGAGTGCGAGCGCCATGCGCTGCTCGTCGATGCGCTGGCCTCGGTCGTTCGACTGCGGCAGGGAATCAATATGGCGCACGAGCTCGGCGAGCTGGAAGGCGATGGCGCGCGGGTTGCTCTCGTCGGTGAGCAGCAGGTCGAGCACGAGCGGCAGCATCGGCGCCAGCCGGTAGCGCGAGCGGTAGGTGATGAAGCTGTCGGCGAGCTCCAGCGTGAAGAGCAGGCTGCCCGAGTCGTCCTCGCCGGCTCTGGCCTTGCCGAAGATGCCGCGCAGCAGCTCGGCGAGGTTGCCGGCCCGGCCCATGCGCCGGCCCATGTCGAGGAACGACCAGCCGAAGTTGCGCGTCATGTTCTCGTGCGTGAGGCCATGGAAGGCCGCCAGCACGCGCAGGCCGTCCTCGAGCAGGCGCAGGGAGTCGCCGACGGCGGTGGGCATGGTCTCCACGCGCCAGCGCCGGCTCGAGTAGAAGTCGTTGAGGGTGCGCCAGGCCTCCAGCGAGAGGCGGTCACGGGTGATGCTGGCGACGCGGTGGATGTTGTCGAGCGTGCGCGGCAGGCCGTAGTGCCAGTCGGTCGAGGTCATGAGGTTGCGGGCGAGCTGCTCGATCAGCCGGGCGTTGGTCGTCTCCCACTCGGCCGGCACCTTGCCCTCCTCCTTGGAGAGCAGGATCTCGAGCGCGGTGCGGCTGGCGCGCAGCTCCTGGCGCGGCGCGCTGTCCTCCTGCAGGCGGCTGAGACAGATGCGCAGCACGCGCATGGTCCAGTCGGCGCGCTCGGTGTAGCGGCCGAGCCAGAACAGGTTGTCGGCGGCGCGGCTCGGCAGGTCCTGCGGCGAGCGCTCCACGCGGGCGGTGGCAAGCGTCGGACGCCACAGGCTGGTGAAGGGCGGCGGGACGGCGTCGCTCACCACCCACACGTCGCGCGACTCCCCGTCAGGGGCGCTCAGCGCCACGGTGTTGTTGGGATCGACGGTCAGGGCGAGGCCGCCCGGCATGACGGCAAAGCCGCTGCTGGTGGCGGTCACGAACAGGCGCAGCGCGTAGGGCTTGGGCACGAGCCCGGCGGGCGTCAGCGATGGCGTGGTGCCGAAGCCGACCTTCTCCTCGGCGACCAGCGCGGCGCCCCTGATCTCGATCTCCTGCAGCACCTTCTCGCGCTCCTCGGCGTTGAGGCGGGCGGGGTCGATGCCGGGGATGGCGCGGCCGGGACGCGCGGTGCCCTCGTGCGCGGGGCGGATCACCATGTTGTGGAGGTTGGCGAGAACATGATCGCGGTTGGCGGCATCGCCGAGCCACCAGCGCCGGCCGTCGGGGATGGCGAGCTCCTCGCCCAGCAGCTTCTTGGCGAGATGGGGAAGGTAGGCGCTCAGGCCGCGGTTCTCGGCGAGCGCGGAGCCCAGCGCGTTGGCGACGAAGTCGGGATGCTGGCGCACGGCCTGCAGGAGCCCGACGGGCCCCGCGAAGCCCGAGGAGTCGAGCTCCAGCGGGTCGGCGACGGCGCCTGCCACGCAACGCACGATCAGGTCGACCGGCATCAGGCCGTGCAGGGTCTTGAGCGAGACGCGGTCGCCGGTGACGCGCAGGTCGCCGCCTTCCACCAGCATCAGGCCGAGGTAGCGGGCGAGGTAGGCATGGCTGAAGAAGTCGTTGTGGCGCGGGCCCGGCGTGAGAAGAGCGATGGCGGGATCGGCGCGGTCGGCGCGGCGGGCGAGCGCGCCCTGCAGCTGCTGGAAGAAGGGGGCCAGCCGCAGCGCATTGCAGGCCGCGAACACGTCGCCGGCGACGTTGGTGTGCACCATGCGGTTGGCGAGCGCATAGCCGATGCCAGCCGGCGTCTCCGCGTGCGTGTCGATCACGCGCCAGGCCCCGTCCGGCCCGCGGGCAAGGTCGGTGGCGAAGAACTGGATGAAGCCCTTGTGCGGCCGGATGTCGTGGCAGGGGCGCAGGAAGGAGGGATCGCTGAACACGAGCTGGTGCGGGATGGCGCCGGAGGTCAGCAGCTGCTGGGGCCCATAGAGGTCGGCCAGGATCGCCTCGAACAGGCGCGCACGCTGGATCAGGGCGCGCTCGAGCGCGCGCCATTCCTCGACGCCGAGGATCAGCGGCACGAGGTCGATGCGCCAGGGCTGGGTGGTGCTCTCGGGATCGGAGAAGAGATCGTAGGCGATGCCGGTCTCGCGCACGCCGACGTTGAGCTGCTCCATGCGCAGCGCGCGTGTCGCGGGATCGAGGCTGCCCAGCTCCTGCAGCAACGGCTGCCAATGCGACTTGAGGGCACCGCCGGCGTCGGCGAGCTCGTCGAACACGCCGGCGGCGGCACGATAGCTCCCGGCGAGGTCGCCGTCCGGCGCCTCCGCTGCTCGCGCGCTCCTGCTCATGCCTGGCTCATGGCTTGGCACACCATCTCGCTTCGGCCTCCGCCGAACACGTTAACCGTGACTGGGTCGCCGCGCCACAGGCCGCGCGCCGGCCAAGTTAATCCGCTCATCCCTCGAGGCCTGCGCGGCGCAGGTCGAGAGTGAGCGGGAAATCCGGATGGATCCCGCCCGGCCGCAGCGGCGAGGCGCCGGGCGAGTGGCCCATCGATTCGAAGAGAGCGAGGCGGCGCGACTGGGCCTCGAGCGCGTTGACGGGCAGGGCCTGGAAGATGCGGCCGCCCGGGTGCGCGACGTGCCAGCGGCAGCCGCCGACCGAGCGGCCGTTCCAGGTGTCGATCACGTCGAAGGTGAGCGGCACGTGCGGGGGGATGTTGGGGTGGAAGCCTTCGGGGCTCGGCCAGGCGCGGAAGCGCACGCCGGCGACGGCTGCCCCGCCTATGGGCGCGAGCGGCAGAGGATGGCCGTTGCACGTCACGACGTAGCGGTCGCCGCGGGGGCCTTCGACGCGTGCTTCTATCCGCTCCATCGAGGAGTCGACGGTGCGCGTGGCGGCGCCGGGTCCGCTCTGGTCGCCGAGCACGAGCCAGGGCTCGAGCGCCTGGCGCAGCTCGAGCCCGATGCCGGCGTGCTCGACGGAGCCCAGCACGGGGAAGCGGAACTCGAAGTGGGGCGCGAACCATCGCGCCTGCAGCGGGAAGCCCGCATCGCCAAGGTCGGCGATGATGCTCTCGAAGTCGGCCCACAAGACGTGCGGGAGCATGAAGCGGTCGTGCAGGGCGGTGCCCCTGCGCACGAGCGGGCGGCGGTAGGGCCGCTCCCAGAACCAGGCGAGGAGCGCGCGCACGAGCAGCTGCTGGGCGAGGCTCATGCGCACGTGCGGCGCCATCTCGAAGGCGCGGAACTCGACGAGGCCTAGACGGCCCATGGGACCTTCCGGCGCGTAGAGCTTGTCGATGCAGATCTCGGCACGGTGGGTGTTGCCCGTGGCGTCGACGAGCAGATTGCGGAACAGGCGGTCGACCAGCCAGGGGGCGATGGTGCCGCCGGGCTGCGGCACCTGGGCGAATGCGATCTCGAGCTCGTAGAGCGATTCGTGGCGCGCCTCGTCCACGCGCGGCGCCTGGCTGGTCGGCCCCACGAACTGGCCCGCGAACAGGTAGGAGAGCGCGGGGTGGCTCTGCCAATAGGCGATGGCGCTGGCGAGCAGATCGGGGCGGCGCAGGAACGGGCTGTCGGCCGGCGTGATGCCGCCGGCGACGATGTGGCTGCCGCCGCCGGTGCCGACGCGGCGGCCGTCGAGGCGGAACTTCTCGGCGCCGAGGTCGAGGGCGGCGGCTTCCTCGTAGACAGTCGAGGTGATGTCGACGGCGGCATCCCAGGAGACGGCGGGGTGCACGTTGATCTCGAGCACGCCGGGATCGGGCGTGACCTTGATGTTGCGCAGGCGCGGGTCGAAGGGCGGCTCGTAGCCCTCGAGGCGGACGGGCTGGCGGGTCCTGGCGGCGGTGGACTCGATGGCGCCGATGAGGAGGGCGTAGTCCGCGCCATCGGCGAGCGGCGGCAGGAACACGCAGATGTGCCCGTCGCGCAGCTCGACGGCCAGCGCCGTGCGTACGGGCTGGAGCGTGTCCGTGCTGGAGGCGGGAGCGGTCGCGGAGCAGGGGGCTGCTGCGGCGGGCTCCCGTGCAGGCTGGGGCAGCGCACGCCGGTCGGCGAAGGGATCGGCCGGCTCGACGTGGGGAAAGTCCACGAAGTCGATCTCGGGCAGGCCCGCAAGCGGCAGGCGCAGGCCGGCGGGCAGGCTGCCGGGGAGCAGGAACAGGTGCCCGCGGCGGAAGGCCCAGCGCTCCGTCACGAACCGGCGCTTGCCGGCGGCGTCGTGCGTGGCAAGCAGGGGCAGGACATGGCCGACGGGATTGCCCAGCCCGCGGTCGAAGGCGCGCATGATGCGCTCCCGCTCCGCTGCCTCGGCGAGGACGTCGCTCTCGGGCGTGACGCCGAGCGGCAGCTTCTGCTCGAGCAGCATGAAGTGGGCCGCGTCCTCGTAGGCGGGGATGGGGCTGTCGGCGGAGAGGCCGAGCGTGCGGGCAAGCTCGCCGGCGAAAGTGCGGGCATCGCCCGTCGTGGCATCGCGCGCGCCCTCGGCGGCGATCAGGCTCGGGTCCTGCCAGAGCGGCACGCCGTCGGTGCGCCAGTGGATGCTGTGGGCCCAGCGCGGGGCCGCCTCGCCCGGATACCACTTGCCCTGGCCGTAGTGCAGCAGGCCGCCAGGGGCGAAGCGCTCGCGCAGGCGGCGCGCGAGCTTGTCGGCGTAGTCGCGCTTGGTGGGGCCGAGCGCGGCGATGTTCCACTCGGGCGCCCCTGGGTCCGAGAGGGCGACGAAGGTCGGCTCGCCGCCCATGCTGAGGCGCACGTCGCCGGCTGCGAGGCGCTGGTCCACGGCGGCGCCCGCCGCGAGGATCGCCTGCCAGTCGGGTTCGCTGTAGGGCGCGGCCGCGCGCGGCTTCTCGTCGAGGCGCGTGACGGCGAGGGTGGCGGAGAACTCGACCTTGCCCTCGCCGTGCGTGCCGGTGATCGGCGCGGCGCTCGTTGGCGTGGGTGTCGCGGCGAGGGGGATGTGGCCCTCGCCCGCGAGCAGGCCGGAGGTCGGATCGAGCCCGATCCAGCCGGCGCCGGGGATGTAGACCTCGGCCCAGGCGTGCAGGTCGGCGAAGTCCTCGCGCGCGCCGGGGGGCGCATCATCCGGGCGCAGCTGGATCAGGTAGCCCGATACGAAGCGGGCGGCGAGGCCGATGCGGCGCAGCATCTCCACCAGCAGCCAGCCGGAGTCGCGGCAGGAGCCCGAGCGCATCTCCAGTGTCTCGCGCGGCGTCTGCACGCCGGGCTCCATGCGCGTGCGGTAGGCGATGTCGACGCTGAGCCTGCGGTTGAGGTCGCAGACGAAGTCGATGGTCGCCTTGGCCTGCGCGCCGAGCCCGGCGACGTAGGTGTCGAAGGTGGGCTCGCGCGGGGGCGGGGCGAGATAGGGGGCGAGCTCGGCGGCGAGCGTGTCGGGGTAGGCGAAGGGCCAGTTGGCGGCGCCATCCTCGATGAAGAAGTCGAAGGGGTTGAAGGGCGCCATGGCGGCGACGAGGTCGACGGTGACGCCAAGCTCGCGGGTCTCGTCCGGCACCACGACGCGGGCGAGGAAGTTGCCGAAGGGATCCTGCTGCCAGTTGGTGAAATGCCGGGCGGGCGCGATCTGCAGCGCGTAGGAGAGGATGGGCGTGCGGCAGTGCGGGGCCGGGCGCAGGCGCACGACCTGCGGTCCGAGCAGGAGGGGGCGGTCGTAGCGGTAGAGCGTCTTGTGGGTCAGGGCGACATGAAGCGTCATCGATGGGTGTGCCTGACCTCGGGTTGGGCAAAGGCGCGCTGGCGACTTTGCCTGCTGGCAGTAAAGCAGAAGCGGGCCGGGGGAGAAGCCCATAGTTTAGGCAGGCGAGCGCATTGCTTGGGCTAAGCTTGCCGGGGAGGCGATCCGCGTGCTGATCTGACGCAAACGGGGATCGGCGCGTGGCGGCTGGTCGCTGCGGGCGAAGGGTGGGCGCGAAAGATGGCGTGGGTGGGGGGAGCCCGATCGCCGCCTCTGGGACCGGGCGGCGCAGTATCGGGCGGTGCTGCGGCATTGCCTGTTCTCGACGCGATCGCCCGCAGCCTCGAGGCCGAGCGGGAGCAGTGGTTCCTGTGGCTGCCGGTGGTGTTCGGCAGCGGCATCGCCCTCTACTTCCTGCTGCCGAGCGAGCCCGGATTGCTGACGGCCCTGCTGCCTGCCGTTGCCGCCATGGCCGTGCGCCTGGTCGCGGGCCGCGGCGGCATTGCCGGCCTTCTGACGGGGGCGCTGCTGGCCGTGTCGCTGGGCGTGGCGGCGGGGAAGCTGCGCACGGAGGCGATGCGCGCGCCGGTGCTGCAGAAGCAGATCGGTCCCGTCGATGTCTACGGTTACGTCGAGCTGGTCGAGCCGCGGGCGACGCGGGGACAGCGCCTGACGCTCCGCGTCATCGCCATGGAGAAGCTCGAGGCGCACGAATGGCCGGCGCGCGTGCGCGTGCGGACCATGGCCGAGGCGCCCGACCTGGCGCCCGGCGATGCGGTGCGCCTCAAGGCCACGCTGAGCCCGCCGCCGGGGCCTGCCCTGCCGGGCGACTACGACTTTGCCCGCGCCGCCTGGTTCCAGGGGCTGGGTGCGGTCGGCTACGCCACGGCGGCGCCGGAGCGGATGGCGCAAGCCGCCGAGCCGCCGCTGTCGCTGCGGCTCAGCGCGGCGGTCGCCCGTCTGCGGCAGGCGATCGGCCGGCGCGTGGTCGAGGCGCTGCCCGGGCAGACAGGCGCCATCGCCAATGCCCTCATCACCGGCGAGCGCGGGGGCATCTCGGAGGCGACCAACCAGGCGTTTCGCGATGCGGGCCTGTTCCACATCCTCTCCATCTCCGGACTGCACATGGTGATCATGGCGGGCGCGGTGTTCGCCGCCGTTCGCCTGCTGCTGGCCGCGGTTCCCGCCGTGGCGCTGCGCCATCCGATCAAGAAGTGGGCGGCGGCGGGAGCCATGGCGGGAGCGTTCGGCTACCTCATGATCTCGGGGGCCGCGTTCGCTACCGTGCGCTCCTACATCATGATCTCCATCATGTTCCTGGCTGTCATGCTCGACCGTCCCGCGGTGGCGCTGCGCAACGTGGCGCTCGCCGCGCTGGCGATCCTGGTGGTGTGGCCCGAGAGCCTGTTCGATGCCGGTTTCCAGATGTCGTTTGCGGCCGTCGTGGCGCTGGTCTCGGCCTACGAGTGGCTGCGCGGGCGTGACGAGGCGCGCGGGAGAGAGACGATGCGCGGGCCGGTGCGCGAGGCGCTGCGGTTCCTCGGCGGCATCGCCACCTCGACGCTGATCGCGAGCCTGGCCGTGGCCCCGTTCGGCGTCTACCACTTCCACAACACGCAGCAGTTCGCGATCCTCGCCAACCTGCTCGCGATTCCGACCTGCAACCTGATCGTCATGCCGGCGGCGCTGGCGAGCCTGCTGGCAATGCCGTTCGGGCTGGAGGCTGCCCCGCTCAAGGTGATGGGGCTCGGCATCGAGGCGATCGTGTGGTGCGCGCAGCGGGTGGCGGGGTTGCCGGGGGCGGTCGGTCGCGTGCCGGCGATCCCCACGCACGCGTTCCTGCTGATGGTCGCGGGCGGTCTTTGGCTGGCGCTGATGCGCACACGCTGGCGATTGCTGGGGCTGGCGCCGATCGTGCTCGGGCTGACGCTGGCGCCGACGGGGCGGCGTCCGGATGTGCTGATCGGGCGGGCGGCAAGCGTGGTGGCGGTGCGGGCCGCCGATGGCCGGCTCTCGGCGCTCGCGGGCCGCGGCTCGAGCTTCGAGCTGGCGCGCTGGCTGGAGCACGACGGCGACGCCCGCCCGCCCGCCGAGGTCGCGCGAGCCGCCGCCTTCCGCTGCGACCCGCACGGCGGCACGGCGCGCGTCGGCGGCATGCTGCTGGCGGTGGCGTACTCGCCGGCCGCGCTGCGCGACGACTGTGCGGCGGCGGCAATCCTGGTGCTCAGGTTTCCCCAGCCGACGAGCTGCAACGCGCGGGGGCCTGTGATCGACTCTGCGGCGATCGATAGGTCTGGCGCGCTCGCGCTCTATCTCGATGGCGGCCGCGTCGCGCGGATCGAGACGGTGGCTGATCGGCGCGGCGACCGTCCCTGGGCTGCGCGACGAAGTGACGACCCCGACGATCAATCGGCCCCTGGGCCCGCGGACGAGGAGTGGCCCGCCGTCGACAGAAGAAGCCGGTAGCGAAGCGCGGCAGTCTCCGGTCGCATGTCTGCTGAATTACATCCTATATCGCATATTTTACTCAGTGCGCCGTGAATACACCGCGCATTTTATCTGGCCGAAAATATGTCCTTAACCAAATATTAGGCGAAAAAACGCGTTGAATACTCCCGGTCCCGTGCTGCGTCACCCGCCCCCATCCCCCCGGAGCAGCCGACATGCTTTTCGCCAAGAAGCCCGACGACGAGTTTGCCCACGATCAGGCCGCCAACTCGAAATTCTCCTCCCCCGCCAACGCGAGCCCCAAGGCGCGCCGGACATGTTCGAGATCGGGCGCGACGCCCTCGAGCGCGTGGCCGAGCACATCAACGGCTACAAGCCCAGCGCTTCCAATCCAAACAAGTTCATGCGGGGCTATGGCCTCTTCCAATATGACCTTCAGTTCTTTCTCAAGGATGCGGACTTCTTCCTGAGCAAGGAGTGGGCCCGCTTCGATGGCTGCATGGCCAAGCTGCTCGCCGAGCTGAAGGACTGCCTGCACAAGGTCGGCCTGCAGAACAAGTCGTCGCTCACGGACCTCGAGATGTGCGCCGTCGCGATCGCCTACAACAAGGGCTCCTACAACCCGGCCCTCGGCCTCAAGCAAGGCCACAAATCGGACGGGAAATTCTACGGCGAGAACATATTCGACTTCATTGCGCTGTCGAGGCAGGCGCCATGGACGGGCGCGGTGCCGACCGACATTCCTGCGGTGCCTGGTCCGGTCAACGGCGTCGTCGAGCGCTCCAAGGTGATCGCGCGCGAAGGGCTGAGGCTGCGCGGAGGACCGGGCTCCGAGTTTCCCGTCTTTCGCGTTGTCGCCTTCGGCACCATCGTGGACGTGTTGCGCAAAGACGATCGCTGGGCCCTCGTCGACCTGGAAGGCGATGGGCGCGCGGACGGGCACATGCACGCGTCTTTCTTGGAGCGGCTGCAGGGCGCGCAGGCGAGACGGCTGCGGTTGCCCGACCCGCCCAGACAAGGTTTTGGCAGATATGCACTAAGGGGAAGAGCCCATGCCATTGTCAGTTCCTGAATTGCGCAGAGCCTGGCGCGCGTTCGAGTGCGCCCCAAGCCGTCTCGTGAAAATCCCCTTCGGGCCGGACGAGATCAGGGTCGCGCCCCCGAGCGTCGAGGCGTGGCAAGCGCTATGGAAGGTTGTGGACGCGAACGGCTACAGCGTGCGCACGGGCGATACGGACAGCTATAGCTGCCGGGAGAACGCGAGCGGCACCGGCCGGAGCCTGCATTCGTTCGGCATTGCGCTCGACATCAACTGGGACACCAATCCCTGGATCGACCATCCGGGCGTCCGGCCAGTGCGGTTCTCGGGCAAATCGAGCCAGCCGCAGCGGGCGCGCGAGGTACCGGCCATCTCCGACACCGACATGACCGCGGCAATGATCGCGGACGTGCGCGCGATCAAGACCAAGACCGGCGAGAGGGTGTTCGTGTGGGGCGGTGACTGGAGCAGCGTCAAGGACTGCATGCATTTCGAGATCGACCTTGCGCCGCAAGGTCTGGCTGTCGGGATCGACTGGACGACGGTCCGGGGCGCCGACGGCGCGCCGGCGGCTTCGCCCGTCCCTTCGGGGCCGCCGACCGCCGCCGCGCAACTCTTCCGAGTGATTGCGCGTACGGGCCTCCACCTCCGCGAGGGCCCCGGCGTGAACTTCGGCGTCGTGCGGACGCTGCCGTTTGGCAGCACCGTCCATGTCAGCCGCCGCGACGGCGACTGGGTCGTTGCCGACCTGGAAGGTGACGG
>Ga0247830_10000168_pt1 | contig 20491 bp, 23 predicted proteins | sample 12C_Control_Day5_FD_207766 | JGI IMG/M metagenome (GOLD analysis project Ga0247830, IMG submission 207766) | Soil microbial communities from agricultural site in Penn Yan, New York, United States - 12C_Control_Day5 | ecosystem: Environmental > Terrestrial > Soil > Agricultural land | place...
CTTGACAGCCTCAACCATCTTACGCAGAACACCATTGAAGCCTAGCAATTTAATTGCAGCTTCGCCGGTATTAACACCTAAGCTTTCAAAGAATGCTTGCGTTGCGTCAGTTGGCTTTTCTAACTTAATAAGTAAGTTAGTTAAAAGCGTTAAGGCATCAGCAGTCTTAAAACCTTTCTGCGTCGTGATAGCAATTACAGAGTTCAATTCCTCGATAGACACGCCGAGGTTAGAACCAAGAACTGCCACACGACCGAAGGTATTGGCAAGCTCACTAGAGACAACACGACCTTCATCAATAGTCTTGAAGAAGATTGCAGAAAGTCGCTCAGCATCGCTTACAGATAATCCATAGGCATTAATTGCAGATGAAAGCAAGTTAACAGAATCTGGTAACTCACTTCCAGTTACACGCGCTAGGTTAGCAGCTTGCTCAACAAACGGTGCTGTATCAGCACCGCGAGCAACTTGATTACTAATAGTGTCATAGAAAGCCTTACCTACTTGATTAATGTCGATGCCTGAACGATCCGAGACACCCCGAACATCACTACCAAATTTAGAGAATGATTGTTGAGCGTCTTGCGAAATCGTTCGGATTAACGATAATTGAACCTGAAAATCTTTAGCAGATGCAATACCTTGTTCAATCTGATTCGAGATAAAGTTAAAAGCACGATAAGTTACGAAGTATTGTAACCCACGGCTAATACGTCCTAAGACTTCCTCCCATTCAATACTTTTACTTACAACGTCTGTAAGCTGATCTTTGAATTTAATGTTTTTCAGAGCCGTAAAAAACTGACCGTTACTATCTACATATCGCTTAAAAGTAGCAGTAAATTCTTTGCCATCTTTAGTCATACCTTGAATCGTTGAGCTGATTTGGTTACCAGCGCGATTGAAAGTATTGACTGTACTTGTAACTTGCTCAATACGATCTTTAATTGCACCTAATTGAGCAGTCAAGCTATTCATAGCAGATGCAGCTTGCTTTGTATCTGCTTGAATATCAATTGTAGGCATTATTTAACCTGCTTTCGCGTCATGAATTTCAGCGGGTCAGGAAGCTCTAAATTTTTATTTACATATTCAACAAAGGCTTCACCACCCGCTTTGAACGCTCCCCATTTTTCTGTGTCAAATTTATCAAAGTAAGTAATGTCTACTTTAAAGCGAAAGTAGAATGTAGTCTTACCTGAAGCCAATGATCCACCAGTGATGTCTAAAATCTTATCGGTAGGCGTTGCAAACGGTCGCCCTGATTGTGGACTACGCTCGATCTTTTGACCACCGGGAGGAGTATAGTACCAGCCACGACGATATTTGCTGGTAATTTTCTCACCACCACCGCGACCAGCTGTTCCTCGACCTTGCGTGGTACGAATTCGAACGCCTGATGTTTTATCGTTTGTAACTTTACCAAATAAGTCTTCTGCGTTTCTGAAAGCTCCTCTCGCCATTCCTGTCCAGATAGGAATGCGAGGGATGGCTGCGAGTAGAAACTTTTGACCCGCTTTCATAAAGACTTTACGGATTTCAGCCTTTACCGCAGCCATATACTGTTCTTTATCGAACTTTTCAACAGTCGCTGATATGGTTAGAATCATAATAGTCCTCGACGAGATTTTTCCTTAGCTTCGTCGTGAGAACGAATTTGATCGTAACCTAACAACGACGCTTGTTCCCAAGCATTCATATCATCCCACCTAGCTTTACAACCAGGCGGGATGATATGAAAACGTTCGCAAGCGTGCCATATCGCAAATTCGTGAGTTCGGTAATCCGAGATCACTGTTTTGTCGATAAGTCCGCTTGCTGAGATGCTAAAAAACGTTCTCGTGCCTGCCTTAGCATCTGCTCAGTAACCATGTTAGCTTCAAGAAACTTAGAATAGATAAGCTGGATTTCCATTACGGAGAATCCAGCTTCTTTAAGTTCTGTACGCCAATTGACCCAAGATTTGGGGTCATCCATTCTAATGGTTAACCATTCAATCTTACTGGGTTCAAGAGACTTCAGAACATACCAAGATTCTCGTTGCTCTGCATATAAGCCAAGTGCCGCTTTGTAACCGGGATCATCATACTTCGCCACCTTACCCTCGCCTGGCTTAATGGCCATTGGAGGCGTAGGTTCGGGGCAAATCTTATGAAACTCCGAATCATCATTAACGGCAATGAACTTAAAGGGGATATCATGGTCGTCCCGAGGAATTACAATAAGAACTTCCTTCGGGCCTTTCATCTCAAGGCCACCAATCTTAAGCGGCATAGCTAACCTCATTATTGAGCAATACGGACAGCAACTGCATCAGTTGCAAGGCAACGACCAGTACACTGAATGGTACCAGCCTTAACGTCGTGAGCCAACTCTTCATAGTAAAAGCGCGGCAGCGTGACCTTCTCGATTTCTACAGCTTCGCAGTTCGGCGGAGTGTGGACAACCCAGATATCAACACAGTAAGGAGCGCAAGGGTCTTCCGTATTAGAAGTAACCCACGCCGCTGCCTCACCAACACGCTTTAAAACATCTTCAGGACTCGGCGGATCACCGGTAGATGCGGTAATTTCGTTGTACTGAAGACTGAAGTTAACATCCATCGGCTCTTCGTCAGCATTACGAACCGTGTCAATAGTGCCACGATCCATAATGAATTCGCGAGGCTTCTTCTCCGTCCAAGCGATGGTGCCATCACCAACCTTGATACGCAAGAATTGGCCATCGACGGTAACAACGTCATCATCAGCAACAGCACCCCTCAAGCCAGGTGTGAAGTTGATGGTAGTCGTGTTACCCATCGTTTCGACGGTCGAAGTTACTTCGTAAAGCGGCACGCCATCAATTGTGATGAACGAGCCTACGGGAATAATCCCAGTAATGCCGTTCACAACAATTGAAGTTGCACCTTCCATATAACCAGTCATGAAGTCGACGGCACCAGTCATAATATTGCCGTCAACGAAAAAGACCTCAGCATTCTTAAGGTCAATTACCATAGGTTACCTTAGGGAAAAGAACATTTCATAGTGAGCTTCAACAACGCTTTGATATACTTCAGTATTCGGATCAATCATCCCAAACTCACTAGTTTTAATAGCTTCATGTGGGATGAGTTGCATAAGTCCAACTAGTGAACCGTCATCAGCTTCATTGCTTTCTTCATTACCTGTTTTATAGATACAGAAGTCACGAGTTAAAGCTTCTGACGCAACACCTTGCAAGTTCTCTTTCTTGTATACATTGGCTTGATCTCTTGTACTATTACAAAGAATATTCACTTCAATGTAAGCACAATATTCGCCCTTAGTACCATTAGGCTTAACGTAAGGGCCATCAATACGAAGTTCATAGTGGTCAGGTGTTAACGAAGTCTGGCGATCTTCACCTTCAACAAAAAGCGATGCACCGCTAAGTAGCTTGCGTAGCTGTTTGCGGTATGATGCACTAATCCACCGCTTTAAATTAGTTAAGCTCATAAGTGACTCTCCCTTGAATTTGAAGGGTATTGAAAGCCCGCTGCCGAACTTCGGCATAGGGATTCGCACCCTCAACTCCACGGACGGTCAACAAATAAGCCTGGTCATAGAAGCTGGTAATAGATACCCGCTCGTATCGTTTGTGCCCGTGTGTAATATACCCGTTAAGTTCAGGATTGAACTCAGGAGGCATATCGTGTATATCAAAAAGAATATTGAACGTATTAAAGTCGTTCAAAGCACCATAGGTGAAGTTCTTATTCGCGGCTAGGTAACCGATATCTTGAATGAACTTACGAAGCTGATTCAAAGGCAGTAGTACGCCACGAAAGTGGAGTACATTGCGGTCAATTTGCCGCCTTCCAGTTCGATCATCAACTTCGCTTCGAATTATTTGAATATAATCGAACTCGGCTCCCCACTGTCTTTTGAAAGTGTAAAGCAGGCGGCGAAGCATCATCGTACTCATGTGTTCGCCCCTAAAAGGCCAGGGAGCCAGTAACGGCTCCCTGGCTTTGAGTAGGATTAGCCGACAAGCACTGCACCAAGATCGGTGTCAAGAACCTGGATACCAGCAAGGAAGTCCAGAGTCCACATATGCTTCTGATACGTGGCATCGTAGCTAATGGTGCTACGCATTGCCAGACCATTCATGCTAACGCTGCTGGAAAGCGCACCAGCACCGCTCTTAACCGGAGCAAGACCGCGGATCGCGAGTGTGATCGCGTCCCGGTGAATGCACAGGTTGTAAGCACCAGCCGGACCGATGTTAACCGTAGCGTCGTTAACAATAGCATCGGCCAGTGCCCGGTCAAGGGTAATGCCCGTAGTACCGTTAACAGCGATGATGGTGTAACGGTTGGTCGTATCCGTACCGAAGGTAACGAACTGGCCAACACGCGGAGCCACCGTGAAACCATCAACAGTGATTTCCTTAGACCAACCAGCCGCGTAACCTGCAAGCAGGTTAACAGCACCCGGCGTATAGACAGTCACGGTCGCATCGTCGGCAACAGCGCGAACAAGGCCATACGAAAGCGTAATAGCCGTGGTCGGAGCAGTACCAGTACGAGCCGAAACTTGGTAAGGAATACCGTCGATAGCAACCCACGTACCAACAGTGATTTCGCCCGTACCGGTGTCAACGGTAAGAGCTGTATCACCAACATTGTAACCCGCGGCGTTATTGATAGCAAACGAGCGAACGGTGTTGCCGTTAGCCACGTTAGCCATGTTGAGGTCTTTGTAGAAGTCAAAGCCCAACTTGTGACCGATGGTTGCATTACGCAGACCTTCGGTGTCACCGCGCTTATCAGCAGACGTGAACCATTCCGGACGCAGCATATCACCTTCAGTCTTGCTGCTCAGAATCAGGTTACGACCAGCCTCGTAAGCCTTGTTATCATCCATCACCTGACGGAGATCGATGATGTAATCCTTAACATTGCTGGTGGTAATGCCGTTAAGCTTACCAGCAACGTTAGGAAGGAATCGAGGATACTGGCCGAGAACCGTCCGGTCAACCATACGAGCCAAAGCGATAGCTGCCGGACGAGCGTACTCTTCCGAAAGCTTCTTCATCGACATCGTCTCTTCGATATCGTCGATGGTGAACGTAACGTGGCACCACTGGTCCAGCGTAACCTGGACGTTATCAGCGATCGCGTCCTGAATGGTGACAGCGTCACCCTTCACCTTACGCTTACCCTCGAACTCACGCGGACGACGGGTGTTAACCACGTCACCGAACTTCTGGAAATACTTCTCAAAGTCGCGGTTCACAAGGCTAGCCGCAACCATATTTTCTTCAAGAATAGCAAGCGTCTCATTCGCCCACCACTCCGGAATGTACGGGTCGATCTGGTTGTCGAAGTAGGTAACAGTCTTGAGCTTTAACATAATACCCTTTTACTTTTGATTTTTCCGCCAAGCACGATACTCGGCAGGATCACTAGGAGGAGGACCGCCACCGGCTTTGTTATTGCCGTTGGCACTTGGAGAACCACCAATTCCAGGTACACCGTTCACTAAAAAGAGATTAGAATAATCCGGATCTTCACGCAACTTACCAATTGCCTCTACAACGTCGAGTTCAACGTCAACAGGCTTCTTGGTCTTAGGGTCAAGAACAGTCATAGGGAGCTTTGGAACGAAGCGACCAGTCGGCTGACCTTGATCGTCAACTTCCTCAACGACCTTAACTTTATGACCGAACATAGCGATAATCTGACTGGCTTTAGCAGCCTGATGCTTTGTAGCACCTTCCAAGAGAGCCTGAGTCGCAAGCGTAGTATGGAACTGACTCTGCCACTTCTTAGCTTCATTGGCTAAGGTTTCAGTTTCAGTCTTGTACTTCTTGCTAACCTTCTCAAGTTCACCTGAAAGTTGCTGCTCCTTCGTCAAGTGCTGTTGTTGCAACGTAGTAATACGAGCATCAAGCTCGTCCTTCTGCTGTTGCGTCAAATTAGCATTTGAACGAATCTCTTCAAGCTGCTTTACAAGCTGAGCGTTCTCCTGTTGTAGAGTACGCTTATGCTCCGCCATCATCTTGTTCACTTCATCTTGAGTGAACACCTTACCAGCCGGAGGCGGCGGGGGAGGCGGAGGCGGAGGAGGAGGCGGGGAGTTACCGTCGCCATCAAAGTAAGTCTTGGTCTTAATCCGAATCACGAATCTCTCCTAAGTGAAACACCCAACCGCGGACGTAAATAAGGCAATAACAAATTCCATGCAGTTTTGCATGGTATGCCTGAATTAATCCACGGCGGTATTGAACTCCGGTCGTAATCCGACCGTAATCCACCATAACCCTGAGAGGACATAGCAAGGTTGTCTGCCTCAGTATCAGGATCAACCCCGTTAAGCAAGGCCAAAGCAAATTCGTATGTGGCTTGCCTAATGTCTACCGGAACTTCGGTGTCCGTGCCCCTAGGAAACTGCAAAGGTTGATCTTCGTCAGCTTTCTCACCTACGAAATTCAACCTATCAATCCGCTTCGTTGCACTAACCAAAGCTTGAAGTCGCTTTAATCTTTCCGTATAATGCCATCGTTGACCTTCAAGCATCATAGCGAAATAATTATCCGCTTCTTCGACACTACCGTAGATTGGAAGTGTGGAACCATTGGCAACCACAACTTCCTGTGTCAGTAGAATAATGCTTTCAACCGACCGGATGATGATTGCCATTAGTTAATTCTAACCCCTTCAAATTCCAAAGTGACCGTAGAGCGATTACCTTGATCGCCCTCCCACCGGCCAACTTCTGAAAAACTGAATGGATTATTGGTGAATTGAACTCTCCAGAGTTCACCCTTCCAATTCTCCAAAGTGAAGTAATTGCTATTGTTATTAAGTACAAAGTTCCTTAATTCAATAGCTTTACGCCGATCAATTACAAAGCTATAATTCAACCTCGAAGTTAATGAAGCTCGAACATATACTCGACGATCCCCATTCATTGAACGTTTGATATTGATAGTTCCATTGGAACCTTCAAAATCATTAAATTCAGGAGTAGGCAACACAATTGCTTGTGTATCAGATCGCAAAGTAACAAGCCGACGAATCTTAACTACAATCAATTCCGGAACAGTTACATACGTCCCATCACCCAAAGGCTTAGCAAAGCTACTATTGAATGTAATCGTGTTTGATACTGAACGATCAAACGTCGCATTCATTGCTAACGTTTGCGTCAATTCAATAGTATGGGATACTGACCTATTCCGAATCACAGACAGTGAGACTGTCTGGGTCAAAGTAGTCAATGAATTCGTTGCTTCATTGTATCTTGTACGAACTAAATCTTGATCTAATGGAATCGTGCTACTTACAGACTCTTCGATTAACCGAGTGCCGCGTGCGTTCTGAACAAAAGCAAGAATACTACTTGCTTCAAGGTTCAGAGTTTTCTTGACTGTTACAGTTTGATTAAGATTAATCGTGCTTGTACGCGAGCGACCAATCGAATAACCAACTTCAACAGTTTGATTTAAAGCGATTTCACTATATGCGGCCTTAGCAGCAAACGCGCTTGCAGTGTGTGTTAATACTAATGTATTAGAGGTTGGTTTGCTTGCAAATCCTGACACAGACTGTGAAAGCGCAATCGTGTTCTCAGCTGACCGATTATATAGACCTTCCAACGAAACAGTTTGAAAGGGGATCAGTAAGCTATTAAGAGAACGCTCTCGACTGATCGTGTAACTTGCATCTTGTGTAAATTCAAGTTCATTTTCTGCGGCTACATTAACACCCTTAATTACCTCACTCGTTAAGGTAATTGTACTGCTAGCTTCAACCGCGATAGACTTATTAACTTCAACAGATTGTTGTAAGTTAATAGTGTTGTCTGCTTCTTCTTCATAAAGACCAGCAACAGTCGATGGATCGCTTAAGACTTCAACATATTCTTGAAAGCATCGAGCAGAAGAACGAGAAGTTGCTAGAACTTCCGCATATATTTGATATACCTGAGCATGTGGAGTACCAGTGCTCAGAACCTCACTATATATTTGTAAAATTCTAGCAACAGGAGCGCCAGATGCTAGAACTTCTACATATTCTTGATAGAGTCTAGCATTTGATGCCATATTACACCGTTACTTTCAATCCAAATTCAGCGGCATCAACATCAGATTTAGTCCAACCAGAGCTAGTACCTGGATTGGTTTCGTAAATCTGTTGATAATTTACAGATGTTGCGCCAAGAGATTGATTAGAACCATCGTAATCAGTTCCACTGTGTCGAACTACAGGACATACAGAACGAGCGTCAGCATCAGTACGCAAACTAATGTGATTAATGGATAGACCATGAATCACAGTTGTAGTTGAAAGCGTGTCTGTGAATGCATAAGTATCCTTATCATTAACAGCCGCACCATCATTATAGTCTGCGGTATTCAGTGCAGTTTCGTCAACCTGCTGGTAATTGTTAACAGAATTACCATCACTACCAGTGAAATTACTAGTATTACCGTTATCGTTAGGGTACAATGTCTGAATCCGAGCATCACCTAACGGTGCATTATTAACTGAGCCAGTTAAATCAAGCCAATATACATCGTCGATAAAGGTAGTATTATTCGTAGCGGTATTCGGAGACGGACCGAGCAGACGAAACTTAGTAGCGTAAGCGTTAGCCGTATTCTGAGTATCTGCTGCGGCTGAAAGCGTAAGGACAGCAACACCATCAAAATACAAAATAACGTCACTACCACCAATACTGTTGTTAATTGCCCATTTAAGCTCAACGTACTTCCACGTACCAGTCGTCAATGTCTCAGTAGTAGTACCAAGAACAGTGGAAGTGGTAGCACGGCAAATAGATACAGTATTGTCTGTATTTAGACGCAAGAAAATCTGTACTGTTGTGTCATCAAACAACACCAACATATTACAGGTTTGCCCGGCTGTATCGTTTCTGAAAGCAAAACCAATTACACCACTAGCTTCATTAGAACCGAAAGCTTTTTCAATATAGTGGTTACTATTGGTACAAGACAAATAGTTACCACTACCTGAACCAAAGCGTAAAGTTCCAGCAATATTACCCGTAGCTAACCCGGAGCTTGCAGTCCATTTTAGTTGAGTAACAAAATTACCAATTGTCGTCGTCCAGTCAAAACCTTCAGTGAACCTAAGCATTTATACCTCTGTTAAAGCTTCAAGATACATTTGGCGATTACGGACAGCACCTTCACCACGACTCAAAACTTCGACAACTTGTTGATACGTTCGGGCGTGCGATGTACCTTTACCCAACAGTTCAACATATATCTGTCGAAGTCTTACTGCCCCTTCACCAGAGCTTAGGACTTCAACTACGATTTGACTGTTACGGATCATTCAGCCCCTCTAGTTTTGTCCTGGGCGGGATTCGATTGCTTGTCTTTATTTTTCTGAGAATTATCCTTTTCACGCTTTGCATCAGCATCTTTACCTTGAACCGGAGCCTCATCAGGGTTACCGCGAGCGGCACCCTTAGCTTGACTCTCAGCAATCAAGGCTAGACGCTTAGCATGTTCCTCTTGGGCCTTAGGTACAACCTTATCACCGTTAAAGCCAAGAGCATTGGAACCAGTAACTGCATCTACCATCCCAAGTTCCGAAGCTGTCTTAATCAAGTCAGGATCGGAAGAAATATACTCAGCTTCATCGATCTCTTGCTTAATCGTTTCAAGAGTTTTGTTAGCAACCTTATCTGAAAGCATAACATCAACAATTTGTTTCCCAACTTCCTTTGCAAAGGTTCGCGAAGGAGCGGAAGTCTTAATGTCGTTAAGTTTCTCAGCTTCATTAAGACGCTGTTCATCACTCTTGAGTGTATACTTAGGCGGATACTTAACTTCAGCAGGCTCTTCGCTTTCGTAGCCAGCCCAAATCTTGGCAATTTCGCGTTCGCCCCATTCAAGCTCCAAGCCAATATAGCTTAAGCCTGATTCAATGCCACGATCGTCCATCTGCTTTGATTCAGCAGATGCGTGCTGAGGTTGAGCGTTAGAAGCTGCGACATCAATAAGTTCAAAGATGTCAGCTTTCATTTGCTCTTGCTTCTTCATGCTAGCAAGAAGCGGCTCAGTAGGTGGCGCAATGAAATCGGGGCGATCAACACCCTTAGGATATTTGCGACCTTTCAAAGTACCTACAATTACTTCATCATCTCGGTCGGCTCGCTGCGAGTCAACATACGTCCCTTCGGCCGGGTCAACACTAGCATTACGAGCAATATTAGGCAAAGGAGGACGACGGTTATACACCTGAGCAGCAACAGGATCGAACTGCTCAGTGTAGAACGGAAAGTTCGCATTCTTGACATAGTTAAGGTCTGAAGAAGCTAGATTAAGAAGGCCAATTTGATAATCAGCAACGTCCGCTAATAAGCTTTCTTTCAAACCAAGAACTACGAAAGGCAAACGCTTCAAAGGAAGGGTGATTTCTGGCCCGTCCTTAATATCGTTTTCATCATCTTCGTCATTAGCAGTCCAGAATTGGATATGGACATAACCGTCTTCTCCAATCCACATATGACGAAAACGTTCCCGCGTTCCGCCAACTAAGCCTGTAGTTTGATCGTAAGTATAGTCTGTATCACGAAGGAGAATGTTATAATATACAAATTCACCGTCGTAATACGACCAATTCCAACTAAGAATGTCTTCAGCTTTGTAAATATAAAGATAAGGCTTCTTATCGTTATTCTTAGATAAAAGCTTACCGTCTAAGGGTGGTTTGTCAACGTATACTCCAACAGTTCGCATAGTCATCAGTTCAGGGAGAACCTTTTCTCCCATGAACCGATTCATCGCAGAACCATAGAGATCTACGCCACCCTTTTCACCGTTACAAGCTGAAATATAAGACTTAGGACCACCAATGCGAACAATCTCAGACATTCGCGAATAGAAGGTATTTTTGAGCTTATTAATACCTGCTTTTGCGAACGAAGGAGAGTGGGCCATTGCCCTACGCTCCTTGAATTCATTTTCGTCTTCACGCTTTGAAAAACGAACTAAGTAGTTCTGAACAAAGTTACGTCCACCTTGGAAAGTTAGACGCCACTTAACGTAATCTTCATAGCTACGAAGATAATCGGGGTGTCTGATCGCTGAAATTTTCATTTTACCCTCTAATATCGCTTGAAACGCCTAAGCCTAGAGCGAAGGGTAACGCAATTTCAGCGTAATTCCTCGCGTGTCCATAGTGGTCATGTCGATTGCCAGGAGTTTCGTACCTAGCAATAGGATTACCGTCCTTATCCTTCTTCGGGATACGGACTTGCGCTTTCACTTGGTCCTTGTAGGCGATGGTAGTGTCAATAGGCAATAAAATAGTGCCTGTTTTGAAACGTCCAAGGCTTAAATCTAGCCAAGAAGTACGGTCAACATTAATAATCGCTTCTTCTTCGCTAGAAATCGTAATATTCCGGCCATTTACGCCAACAGGATACCGACAAAGTTTTACTCTACCAGGAAACCTGTTAGCAAACTCCAAAGCTTTACGTCGCTCAGGTTGAGAGTCGATCACGCAAAAGTGAACGCCCATATCAAACATTAAGCGGTCAAGTTCTTCGAAGTGGTCAAGTTCCAGGTGATTAAGAACCCGGCAACGAGCGTAAGAATTAATATCATGGCCGGAAGCTCCGCCCAAGTCCCACTGGTCAATTTCAACGTGAAGCTGACGACCAACGTCAACTCCCATTGTGACAATACCTTGACGATTGAAGTCAATTCTAGAGTGAGTTCCAATACATTGGTCAAGCATCCCGTCAGTAATCCGGGCACCAGCTACAATGTGAGGCATTCCGAGCTTTGCATTGAACAATGTTTGCTCGGCAGACGGGTCTTTTAAGCTATTAAGGAAAGCTTTAGCGAAAACCTCCGGATGAAGGTGCATCGCGTAAAGCTGATTAATGTAAAAGCCACGAGCGTCCCGCCCAGGATGCTCTGCAACCCACTGACCTTTATTAAGGAACTCAAACTTAGCTTCATGTGGAAGAACAGCTTTACACTCGTTGCAAATTAAGTGCGATTCTTTAGTACGAGGGTCAGCAGCGTCATCTCCACAAATTACAACATTTTCTGGATATCGTAGTTCAATCAACTTACTGCAAGACGGACAAGGGAAGAAGAAGTGTTCTTTCGTTGTGTCATTGTAGTAATAATTGATGCCGTAATCAGGAATAGTTGGAGTAGAAAGCATCAACTGGTGACGCTCGATCTGACCAGAAAGTCGTTCCTGTGCAATAGAGATATTCTCTTGCGCCATTTCGTCAAGTTCATCAAGAACTAGTAACGAAACAGGAATCGACATAAGGCCAGATCGAGAGTTCGAGCCACGAATGAACAAGTTTGAAGAACCTGCTCGCTTATGGCCCACGTTTTGAACATCTGAAAATAACGTTTTTAAGTGTTCTGACAACTCTAACGCTTTATCAAAGCGACTAGAGGAAAAGTCAGCAGCATCAGGGCGGGTATTAGGCAATACGTAGAGAACATCCATTCTCTTTACGTCAATAAAGAAGAATGACTTATTAAGTGCCCATTCAGTATACCCGCACTGAGCTGCTTTTTGCCCTACATTGAGGCTAGCTTTAGAGTCATGCATATCCCTTAGCCAAGGATGGTGTTCAAAAGTCCACAATCCAGGGTAAGGGTGCCCCATATAACGATATTTGCAAGCCCACCGACTAGGTTCAGTGATCGACTTGCGCGACAGCCCTTGCTGAATGCGTTGGGCTAGCAGCGTTGATAATTGACTCACAGATTTTAGCCCCAATCTCGTTCAAAGCATCTGGATCTTTAATGTAATTGCCAATAATCGTTGTAATACTGTCGGCAATTACAATCACAATCTTGCGGTCAAGAAGATTATTGTTCTTTTCCTCAAGATTTTGTGCTGTTTGAATCAGCTTTGAGACAACATTGACAAGATTAGTGATCTTGTCGCTATAAATCATCAACTTATTAGCGTTATCGCACTGATTTAGCAGATTTTCAAGAGTCATGCGAATGATGCCGATTTCTTCCCGAAGATTTTTGACCTCCGGATTGTTAGCGAAATCAGCGACACGCTCGCTATACTGTTGAAGGCGATAATTTGAAAGCGCCGCCTTCTTATTCAGATTCTCTTGGTTGATTCCGCCGTGTAGCCGACAGAACTTAGAACCATCTACAGCCTTCATTGGACATTGATCTCGCGACATGCCAACATTAACAGCATGGCAACGCCGCGGATCATCGGGAGCTACACGTTCATAATCCATCTTACAGTCCTAACTTGCTGAGTCCCCACTTAACAAGCTTTGTAACCAAGGCTTGAACGAGGATTTCGAGTTCAGGGGATAGGGTTACTGGCTGGTCGCTAGCCAATTGCGCAACAATCTCATTAACCTTAGGATCAGTAACTTCTGGCGGAGCGTCAAGGAGGTATTGTGCTTCTTGAAAATACTTCCCTAAGCCAAAGCCAGCAAGCTCCCACACTGCTAAGGACAAACGGCCAAGGTCAGTGTCCGCTTTTGTTAGAAAACGGGCAACCTGCCGGGCAGCCTGGAGCGGGAATTCCTTGGGAAACATTTTTATAGCCCTCTAAAGCAATAGAAAGTTTGAGTAACTTGTCTTCCAACGCGGCCATTCGCTCTTTATTTACGCCTTCAATTGCTTCGAGTCGTGCTTTATTTTTCTCACTTTCAACAAATTTGTCATAAAGGTCTTTAATTTGTCGATCCTGAGCTTCATCACGCGCACGAAGCGTAGAAAGTTCTGCGTCTCTATATTCAAGAATACGTTTCCATTCGGCTTCCGTATTAATACGATTACTTTTGTCGTGTTCGGACTGCTGGTGGGCAACTTCCAAGTCCAAAATCCTTCCTTGCTTAGAAAGCTCGAATTGGGCGTTTCTAAATTTAATATACAAAGGTACGCCGGAAGCGACCGCTCCCATCAAGGCGGAGATCAGTGTCGAAAGCCAGTCCATTCAGAAACTCCTCCGGGACAACCCGGTGAAGAGCTGCCCGGAGGCGGGCTAAGACTATTTTGGATCACCCCCTCGGCATTCAGTGTAGACAACATTGCTACACTGTACGTCTTAGCCCGTTCAACCATCGTGGCACGCCGGATGCCTACCACTACCCCTGGCTGAACATCCTGGAGAGCTTTGCTCTCTGTGAAGGAGTGAAGTGCATCGGGGTACCGCAACTTCAGGCTCTTATACAGCTTTAGATCGACACAATCGACCCAAAGAATGAATAATTGCCCTTCCTTCATTGGCCGGGACAAATCATTAACATAATTTGCCCTACACTTCATCCTCTCAAATTCCATTGAGAGTTTGATCTCTTCCTTATCCGCTGCGAATAATGAAGTAGGTAAAATCAAAATGATAGGCAGGGTAAGGAAGATTTTTCTCATGGCTTGTAAGTGTGTTCCCAGAAGATCGATACAGTAGCGGTTGCTACTGTGAAGGTAACATCGGCCGTACCAGCGAACACAAGTCCCCAACAAAAATCGTCGGACATTCCAGCGGCAACATCAAAGACATAGGAAGTGGTACCGTCAGAAATAGTGACGGTACCTGTGCCGTTAGCTGTAAAGCGGAGCTTTGTAATCAGAATCTGACGGTCGAGGTCAGTCTGTGCTTTAATTGTATGCGTGCCTGCCGCGGCAAGGCGAACATAGTTCATTAATGTCTCCAGGTGACAATGTCTTGGGCAGGGTAGCCGTCGAACTGACTACCAGTGAAGGAGTCACCTTGACGGAGCATACGTTCACAAATTTCAGCGTCAACAAAGAAAGAGTTATCGGGTTGATCCAAAGCTAAGGGGCCATCCGGAACCATTCCGCCCCACGATTGGAGGCAGCCCAACCCCGGACGCCGACCCTTACGCGTTGCCATGAACAACATGGCGTGATACCAAGTACCCTTCGGTCGGCAGAAACCGTCCGAATCACGGGTCATGGTGAAACCCTGATCCGAGCAAACGACCACGGGGTAACCGTTATCAATCGCCGCGACAGCTTCCTTGTAAGATTTCACCAGGGAAACTGTTTTGACGAGCTTTGTTTTAGCGTCAGGTTCAAGATTGTCGGGTAAGCCTTTGGCTCCCCATTCCTTTGCACGGCGCGAATCATAAGCTCCGCTGAGTCCCTTACGCTCAAGGTGCTTACGACTGAGGTTGCCCCATAAGTTAACTGCTCGGAGTGCCCAGATTCCGGTGGAACCGTCCGAATAGGAACCTCGCTGACCACCAACTTCTACTCGACTTAAAGCATAGATAACTTCCGTGGCGATCTCTTCGTAAGCCAAGATAATATTATTCTTGGCAAGCTCATCGTCTGGATCGACAGTTTTAAGAGCTTGATCGATAGCTACACATTGAAGGTAGTTGACGAAGTTCGCAGTTGCCCACGAAACACAGTCGCCAATTCCTTGCGGACCCTTCGGAGCGTCCTGATTAATGACACTGCGAACAATCTTATAAAGAAGAGTGTCGGCGTCATTAGTCTTAGGTTGAAGGGAATTGCCAAAGAGTGGCTTTGGAAGCTGAGTTAACTGTCTTTGGACTTCTTCGGGATTGTTAACCCATCCAAAGTGCATGTGCATAGTAGGCAACCCATTATAGGATGGTGGCTAGATAATAAATGAAAGCAACAATGGCAGACAATTAGTCTGGAATTTTCTTCAACGCTGCGATCACGTCCTTTAGTGCAGCGGAAAGCTTGGCTTTGTTCCATCCTTGTTGCCCAACCTTTGCAACAAAGTAATCGGCAACTGTATTGCGGACGTTTTGAAGGTCGTTGCCAATCCGCTTTGGAGTCTCAACCTGAAGAACTTTTTCGACTTCCTTGAAGGATGTATAATTGTCGATATCCTCCAAAACAACTTCGTAGATAGCAGTTAGCTTTGCCTTTGATTCAGCAGCCGGTGAGACCTTGTAGGCCGCGAGGAGGTCTTTGTAAAGCTGAGAATCGACTGGGACGGGAGTGGGTGAGTCGCCGTCCGGGGATACAGTAACTTCATGCGTTTCAAGAAACGTTTTTCCACCCTTTGTCCCTGCAATAACGAAGGTATATAACGTAGACTTTTGGTCGGCTGGAACCGACTTTTTACCTGGGACGAAGATGATCCATGCTTGGCCACCAAAGTCCTTGGTTGCTAACCAGTCAGGGTTGTCAGGAAAGCACTTAATTTTCGGGTCATCAACTTCCAGTTGCGATAATTTCAGCTTTAGCATGTAGCCAACAGTCGCCGTCTTGTCGCCTTCAACCTTAATCTGCGCATTTGCATTGGTAGCTAAAGCAAAAATCGCGATAATCGCTAAAAACATCTTGTTCATTCTGATACTCACTCACTTATTGGACAAAATCGGAGTGTATACACTCCTTCCTACCAGTGATACGCAGTTTGCGGCACCAAAAACCATTTTATTTTGTTGTCCAAAAAGCGAGTGAGAGGACACATAAAATTTGGGGAAATTTTTCTGCTTTAAAACACATTCCCAGCTTTGATAATAGTTTGTACCATTGGGAACTCACCTTTGTAGAAAGCTTCAAATTAATTTTCAGATTTGAAAATTAATTTTCAGATTTCAAAAATTGGGGAATCCCGCTTAGTATCCTAGGTACGTCCAACGTTCGTACAAGTGTATTAGTGTTAGAAGAACTAACCCACCCACCCTCGTCAGACTGTCAGACTGTCATACTCTAACGAGTGTTAGAGTATGATACTTAGACGATTGTTTGAGCATGACATTCTAACACTCGTTAGACTATCAGGTGTACGGATTCACTGACACTTGTACTACCTTGCGAACGTGACATTCTAACAGTGGTTAGACTATACCCCTAGCAACTATCGTGCCAACGACACTTGTATCATGATCCAAACGTACCCTTGTACGGCGAAGCGACCGATTCTAGGGCACCTAGCATCGCCCAGGATCGATCGATTTTCTGACCGTACCTATACCAGTCTTCCGCTTTCGTCGTTCCTAGAGCATCCTATGCGATCCTAGGGGCATGACATTCTGTCATCTGACAGATTTACAAGTGTGGCTTTTGGGGTTTGGCACGATAGTTGCTAGAGTTAAACGCAAGTGTTTCCGTTTTTTCGACATGCATTAGATTAATTTTTGTTTGAACGTTTCCTGCCCCTCGCTTTAGGCAAGGCTAACACCAACACTTAGGCTAGACTAACGATGTACAGTTAGGTGAGGCTAACAAGGTATGTTAGGTGAGGCTAACTAGTCCAGGTTAGGTGAGGCTAACACCAACACTTAGGCTAGACTAAGGACATGGGGTTAGGTGAGGCTAACACCAACACTTAGGGTAGACTAACAAGGTATGTTAGGTGAGACTAACGATGTGTAGTTAGGTGAGGCTAAAGCGTTCCCTTAGTCTAGACTAACACCAACACTTAGGGTAGACTAACACCAACACTTAGGTTAGGCTAACTAGTCCAGGTTAGGTGAGGCTAACACCAACACTTAGGTTAGGCTAACTAGTCCAGGTTAGGTGAGACTAACGTTCCGCTTTCGTCAAGGCTAACAAGGTTTGTTAGGTGGGGCTAACTAGTCCAGGTTAGGCAAGGCTAAAGCGTTCCCTTAGTCTGGGCTAACTAGTCCAGGCAGGCAGGCAGGCAGGCAGGCAGGCAGGCAGGCAGGCAGGCAGGCAGGCAGGCAGGCAGGCAGGCAGGCAGGCAGGCAGGCAGGCAGGCAGGCAGGAAACACGCCTAGAACGCTCTAGGATCAACGAACGTAGTTCAACCGTGGGATTTGTGGTCGGAACTACGTTCGTCGATCCTACGCAACGTGAGAAGGGTTAAAACGAAAACGCCCCGCGAGTCTCGCGGGGCGTGGGGAGCGTTGCGGCAGGTTAGACGCGAAACTCGCGTTCTGTCAGACGCAACGCGAGGTCAAACCTTCCCGCCTGATTCGCGGCAACGATGTTACGGAACGTCCAACCGTCGCGGGAGAGTTGCGGAGAGGTCGCGGGGATGATTTCAACACTCGCGTGAGGGTCTAACCGATGGTCCGCCGCGACACGTTCGGCATCTTCCCGCGAGTAGCGTGCAGCGTATCCGACGCAACCGACTAGTTGCCGATCGATTGCGTAGGCGACCCAACGCGAACAAGTTGTAACCTTGACGATGAACATTGTGTTTCTCCGATGCGGGTGAAGGGAACCGAACTAAGTAGAGTCTAGTGCGAGTTGCTCGCGGTGGAGCAACAAAAAACGAAAAAACCCCGCGAACGCTCGCGGGGTTGTCGGATTTTCGGACTGTTCAGATTTTGACCGGACGCAAGGCGGGACACTTGCCGCGGATACTCAAACCGATAAGCAACGATTGGAAGAAACGAACCGCGGCGGGTTTGCGGAACGCGAGACGCGGATAGAGTCTCACCCAACGCCCCTGCCGATTGCGGAAGAACAAACCGTACATGCGAGCGTTTTTCATTCTAATTCTCCGTTGAGGGTTTGAGGAACGACGTTCTCACATCCGGGCGAGTTTTTCAAAGAAGTCGGGAAACTTGACACCCGCCCACACAACGACCGCGGCGACCAGAAGGTAAGTAACCATGTTGCACCTGTTGTGAAGATAACCGTAACTGAAGGAAGTGTAGGGCGGGTAACTCGGAACGCAAGTAGGTAGCTACCATTTTGTCGAGATTGGCAAGAAACGCTCTAGGATGCTCTAGGATCGATTTCAAGAGGTCGGCAGGGTCAAGACACATCCGCCCCGCGTTCGTCGATCCTACGCAACGCTAGGCATGTAGAAACGAAAACGCCCCGCTAGTCTCGCGGGGCGTGGGGAGCGTTCTCAGTAGGTGCGACGGAGCGTTGCCGTTTCTCCGTTCGCGGAGAACCGCAAGGAAACTCGCGGCAGGTGATCGGTAGCAAGGAACGCGAGTACCGACGATTCCGCCCCATCGATCCGTTGTGAGACGATATAACGATCGTTTCCGGGTAGTCCCGACACAAGATACGTTGACGTTGTGACGTAGACGCGAGTATCAACGTTCTGTGCGGAACGCTCCGCGGGGTTTGTGAGAACGTAGGAACCATCCCGCCGCGGAGTGTAGACCGCGGTATCCACCTGACGCGAGACGATGGTAACTTGCCGACCGTTGAACGTGAACGATTTGCGAGCCTTGCGACGGATGGTAGCGGTCATGAGCGTTTCCCCTTGTTTGCCGCGACGAAGTACCGCGGACAGTAGATTCTAGGTCCGCTAACTCGCGTGGCAAGGAAACTTGACGGATTTTCCGCTTTCAGGTGACAGCGTAGCTTTTCAGGTTACAGATGAAAGCTCCTGGGTGCAACTATCGTGCCAAACTTTCCGGAAACTTTATTTGCATCTCGCGTGGCAGGGGCTAGATACATGGTGTCGGTTCCACTGCCGACGACAACCGATCTTTGAAAACCCGACCCGCACACAGTAACTCGCAACGCGAGTTGCCCGCAACCTCGACAACGCGAGGTGCAAGGGTAACGCGAAACGAGTGAACCGGGCGGGTCGCGTCAGACGGTTCTGACGCGAGTAGACGCGACCTCACTAGCAAGTAGCGTGCCAGTAGACTGAGACTGTAGGGATTACGCTCCGCGGAAGTGTCGGCGACCTCGACAACGCGAGGTGCAACGATACCGGCGGATGCCGAACTGGACAGTGAGAGTAGACCGGAAAAACATGCTGCGAAGTGAACGGGGAAACGCTAACGCTCGCCTCAACGTCCGATCTTTGACAATTCAAACCCTGCCTTAAATTTGAGGCGACAGATGAATTTTGAGGTGTAACCTCAATAATTCAGCCTGGACCTCAGATTTCATGTCTGGCAAAACCCGCCGCGGTTCGCCGGGAAGATTCTTGTGCGGAAGATAACCGCCCCGAATTTGAAAACCGAACCGCGACAAACTTAGCCGGGGTGCTACCAGTGAAACAACTCATGAGGCAGGGTCAAACAAACGCTAGGGGATTTGGTAGGCGGCCGTTGTGCGGAAGGTAATAATAAAAGCGTTACTCACACACACAAAACGGAGAAGTCTACCATGTCCGCTAACACCAACAACCCGACCGTCAAGGCTAACGTTACCGTTGATGAGAAGTTTGAAGTTGTTCCTGATTCGGTCAAGTGGACCGCTAAGGGCAATAAGATTGTCTACGGTAACATTGCAGACTTGACAGTCGATCCGACCTTGAACATTCGTTTCCGGGCGGGTTCGGAATTCTTCGGTGTGAAAGTCGAGAAAGACACTTACGACATTCCCGGTATGCGACAACAGGTTGTAGACGGGGGTGGAATTCGTGAACCAATTTGGGTATCGGTTCGTGCCGATGGCTCAAAGATTGTCATGCGTGGGAACCGCCGGACGTTGACGGGGCAGGAACTACTTGCCGACGAAACGACACCAGCGGAACTACGCAAGGCTCTTTCAGAACGCACACCGATGATTCTGTTTCACGGGTTGACCCCGGAGCAAGAAAGGGAAATGGTCAATGACCAAACCCAAAAAT
>Ga0247830_10000175_pt1 | contig 20133 bp, 20 predicted proteins | sample 12C_Control_Day5_FD_207766 | JGI IMG/M metagenome (GOLD analysis project Ga0247830, IMG submission 207766) | Soil microbial communities from agricultural site in Penn Yan, New York, United States - 12C_Control_Day5 | ecosystem: Environmental > Terrestrial > Soil > Agricultural land | place...
CGTCGTGTGATTGTCGATCAGGCGATCGCCGTCGGCGAGGTAGAGGCCGTTCAGCGTGACCTCGGCCCCTTCGCCGTCGAGCACGGCATTCACGTCGTTCCTTACGAGCCGGCCGCCAAGCGAGAAGGAATGCGACGACAGCGTCGCGCTCCGCTGGGCATTCAGCTGCATCGTCGCGACGTGGAACGCGTCGGCTCCTTCCTGCTGGACCTTGTAGTGATCGATGACCGCGTTCTCGCCGGCGAACACCTCGGTCACCCCGTTCGTGAAATATGTTCCGCCGCGCAGGCTCGCATACGTCTCGACGATCCGAACCTGACTGCGCGCGCCGGCAACGATCAGGGTACGGGCGGAAGTCATCTCGGCAACAGCGTTGTCGCCCGCTGCGAGAAACAAGAGCTCCACCGGCTGCTCGAAGACGGTGCCGTCAGGAATGAACAAATAGGCGCCGTCAGCCGCGAGCGCCGTGTTGAGCGCAACGAATGGGCGCGAGTGATAGTCGGCAGCTTGCCCGTAGTAGCGGGCGACCTCGTCGCCGTGTTCCGTGAACGCGGCCGCGAGCGAACCGGCGCGGACGCCCGTCGGCAGGTTGTTCAGCTTCGACAGCGCCGCGGAGAATCGGCCATTGACGATCGCGATCCTGAACGGCAGATGCCCGTACGGCAGCGCGTCGACGTCGCTGACGACCACCGCCGCGGGCGACGCCTGCTGAAATTCCGTCGACGCGATCGGCGCCACGTTCGTGAAGCGCCACTCCTCGTCGCGGACGGTGGGGAACCCCAGCGCAGCGAACCTCGCCGCGGCCTTGCCGCGAACGTCCTGGAGCCAGCGTGGTCCGCCTTGCGGACGGCGTTCGACCACCGCGATCCAGGGCTGCAGCCTGTCGACTACCTGCGTCATCGCTCTCCCGCTCCAACCGGCGCGCCATTCTCGTCCCTCGACTCTGCTCGCGACAACCCGGCGCCTGCCGAAAGGTCGATCCAGCCATAACCCTTTTTCTCGAGCTCGAGCGCGAGGTCCTTGCCACCTGACTTGACGATCCGTCCGGCGCTCAGCACGTGCACGTAATCGGGCACGATGTAGTCGAGCAGCCGCTGATAGTGCGTCACCACGACGATCGCGCGCTCGGGCGAGCGCATCGCGTTCACGCCCGACGCGACGAGTTTGAGCGCGTCGATATCGAGGCCCGAGTCGGTCTCGTCGAGGATCGCGAGCCTCGGCTCGAGCAGCGCCATCTGGAAGATCTCGTTGCGCTTCTTCTCTCCGCCCGAGAACCCTTCGTTCACCGCGCGCTGGAGCATCGACTGGTCGATCTCGAGCAGCTTCGACTTCTCCTCGATCAGCTGCATGAACTCCATCGCGTCAAGCTCGTGAAGACCGACGTGCTTGCGCTTCGCGTTCACCGCCGCCTTGAGGAAGTAGGCATTGTTCACGCCCGCGATCTCGACGGGGTACTGGAACGCCATGAACACCCCTTCACGGGCGCGCTCGTCGGGATCCATGTCGAGCAGATCGCGTCCCTGATAGAGGACCTCGCCGCCCGTGACCTCGTACTCGGGATGTCCGGCGATCGCCCGGGCGAGGGTGCTCTTGCCCGACCCGTTCGGTCCCATGATGGCGTGCACTTCACCGGCGTTCACATGAAGGTCGACACCCTTGAGGATGTCCTTGCCTTCGGCTCTCACTTGCAGGTTCTTGATATCAAGCATCTCTGTCGGCATTTCTCAATTGCCGCGGGGCCCCACCCCCACGGCGTTGTTTGTCGCGCCTCGCTCGCGCTCGGCGCGGTTACAGCAACGGCCCGGTGGAATTCGAGACGATTAGGAGCCTGTCGCGCAGGCCTTCAGGCCTGCCCTATCCGACCGACCCTTCGAGCGAAACGCTCAAGAGCTTCTGCGCCTCGACGGCGAACTCCATCGGCAGCTCGCGGAAGACTTCCTTGCAGAAGCCGCTCACGATCATGTTGACGGCATCTTCGGTGGCGATGCCGCGCTGACGGCAGTAGAAGATCTGGTCCTCTCCGATCTTCGACGTGGACGCTTCGTGCTCCACGCGCGCGGACGTGTTGCGGATCTCGAGGTACGGGAACGTGTGCGCACCGCACTTGTCGCCGATCAGCATCGAGTCGCACTGCGAGTAGTTGCGCGCGTTCTTCGCGTTCTTGCCGATGCGCACGAGGCCGCGATACGTGTTCTGGCCGTGGCCTGCGGATATCCCCTTGGAGACGATCGTCGAGCGGGTGTTCTTTCCGATGTGGATCATCTTCGTCCCGGTGTCGGCCTGCTGCCAGTTGTTCGTGGTCGCGACCGAGTAGAACTCACCGATCGAGTTGTCACCCTGGAGGATGCAGCCGGGGTACTTCCACGTGATCGCCGAGCCCGTCTCGACCTGCGTCCACGTGATCTTCGAACTGCGGCCGGCCGCCAGACCACGCTTGGTCACGAAGTTGTAGATCCCGCCCTTGCCTTCCTTGTCGCCCGGATACCAGTTCTGGATCGTCGAGTACTTGATCGTCGCATCGTCATGCGCGACGAGCTCGACGACGGCGGCGTGGAGCTGGTTTTCGTCGCGCATCGGCGCCGTGCAGCCCTCGAGATAACTCACGTAGGCGCCTTCGTCGGCGATGATCAGCGTTCGCTCGAACTGCCCGGTGTCTTTCGCATTGATGCGGAAGTAGGTGGACAGCTCCATCGGGCAACGCACACCCTTCGGGATGTAAACGAAGGAGCCGTCACTGAATACCGCCGAGTTGAGCGCGGCGAAAAAGTTGTCGGAGTGCGGCACGACGGACCCGAGATACTTCTTCACGAGCTCGGGGTGATGCCTCACCGCCTCGGAGAACGGCATGAAGATGATTCCGTACGAGGCGAGCTTCTCGCGAAACGTCGTCGCCACCGACACGCTGTCGAACACCGCGTCGACAGCCACGCCGGCGAGCAGCTTCTGCTCCTCGAGCGGGATCCCCAGTTTGTCGAAGGTCGCCTTCACCTCGGGATCCATTTCGTCGAGGCTGTTCAGCGTCTTCTTCTTCCGGGGCGCGGAGTAGTAGACGATGTCCTGGTAGTTGATGGGGTCGTATTTGACGTTCTGCCAGGTCGGCTCCTTCATCGACAGCCAGACGCGGTACGCCTTCAGGCGCCACTCGAGCAGCCACTCCGGCTCCTCCTTCTTCGCGGAGATCATCCGGATGACGTCTTCGTTCAGCCCCTTGGGGATGGTATCGGTCTCGATATCGGTGATGAAGCCGTACTTGTACTCGCGGGTCGCGAGCTGTTCGATGGTTTCGGTGGAAGTAGACATCTTTTTTATCGCTGATCGGTTGATCGCTGATCGGCTGATCGCTGATCGGCCGGTCCTCAAACGCTGAACGAGGTCCCGCACCCGCAGGACGATTTTGCGTTCGGGTTGTTGAAGATGAAGCCCTTGCTGACGAGACTCGTGTCGTAGTCGAGCGTGGTGCCATCAATGAAGCGATGGCTTCGAGGATCGACGAACACCTTCGAGCCGTCGGCGCCTTCGTAGACGTGGTCGCCCTCGCGCGGATTCGCTTCCCACGCGAACGTATAGCTCAGCCCGGAACAGCCACCCGCCTTGACGCCAATCCGCAGACCACCCTCGGGAATGCCGTTCCGGGCGGTCATTTTCTTGATGAGTTTGGCTGCGTTGTCGCTGATCTGAACCAAGGTGCCTGTCCCCGGGGCGCCGTGTCAGCGACAGGCACCCTTTTAACTACGACCAGATCAGTCGTAGTTTATCAAAGATCAATGCACCCGTCGACAGCGATGAGCCCATCGGCCGATATGATGGTTTCATCGTGGATCTGACCCGGGACGAGCTGGTGCGTTTCAGTCGGCACCTGACGCTGAACGAGTTCGGCGTGGAAGGGCAGAAGCGGCTGAAAGCGGGTCGGGTGCTATGTGTCGGCGCAGGCGGGCTCGGCTCACCGGCGGCGCTGTATCTTGCCGCTGCGGGTGTAGGAACCATTGGCCTGGTCGACTTCGACGAAGTCGACGTCACGAATCTTCAGCGCCAGGTGCTCTACACGACCCGCGACGTGGGCCGTTCGAAACTGGAGGCCGCCGGCGAGCGGCTGCGCGCGCTCAATCCGCTTCTCGAGATCGAGCCGCATCCGGTACGGCTCGTGGCAGCCAACGCGCTCGAGCTGATTTCCGCATACGACGTCATCCTCGATGGCACGGACAATTTCACCGCGCGTTATCTCGTCAACGACGCGTGCGTCCTCGCCGGACGCCCGAACGCATACGGCAGCATCTTCAGATTCGAAGGGCAGGCATCCGTCTTCGCTGCCGAGAATGGCCCGTGCTATCGCTGTCTGCACCCCGAACCACCGCCGCCCGGTGTCGTCCCGAACTGCGCGGAAGCCGGCGTTCTCGGCGTATTGCCCGGGATCATCGGCACCATCCAGGCGACCGAAGCCATCAAGCTGCTCGCAGGCATCGGCGAGCCGCTGATCGGCCGCTTCCTCATCTATGATGCGCTGCGCATGCGGTTCCGCGAGCTCAAGCTGAGGAAGGACCCGCAGTGCCGCGCGTGCGGTGATCACCCGACGATCACGACACTCAACGAATACCAGGGTTATTGTGAAATGGGCGCCGGATCGCCGGGGCCCGGGAGCGCTATGGACATCACCGTAAAGGAACTGAAAGAGCGAATGGATCGCGGTGCCGCGCCGCGCGTGATCGACGTCCGCGAACCACACGAACACGCCATTTGCAGCATCCCCGGTGCCGAACTGATCCCCGCCGCGCAATTCGTCCAACGTCTCGGCGAGTTCGACAAGGACGCCGAGATCGTGGTCCATTGCAAGAGCGGCGGACGCAGCGGACGCGCCGTCGAGATGATGAAAGCGCGGGGCTTCAAGAATCCGCGCAACCTCGCTGGTGGCGTGCTCGCCTGGATCGATCAGATCGATCCGGCGCAGAGAAAATACTGACGAAATCGGCTCATCGGCTGATCGGTCGATCGGCTGATTGCATCGGTCGATCGCTGATCGAGCGATGCATTTACCGATGACGGAGCTAATCGCTCGTTTCGGGGGACGCCGCTTCCTCGTCAGGGTTCCGCTTCTTTCGTCGTTTTCTTCCCTCCTTGTCATCGGCTTCCTTCGACTTCGCCGTTCGAAACGACTTCGCGAAGATCCGGGTCAATTCGTCCGACTCTTGGTGCAGCGCAGAAAGTAAAGGCGTCGATGGTACGAGTTTCGAGGATTTGAGGAGTGTCAGCCAGCCGAGAGACTCGCTGACGTCGTCGAGCACGACGCCAATCTTCGCGGTGAATTCCTTGTGAGTCCGCGCACGCTGAGCGCTGCCGTAATTCGAATCGACCGCAGTTCCGGCCCGCATCAATTGCCGCGCGATGTCCTTCGCTTCGACGTTCACCAACAGCGGTGCGCAGAAGGTCACGATGTCGTTCGAGAATTTCTCCGTCCGGTCCTTCAGCTTCTTTGGATCCATGCCGCAGTAACTGCAGAGCACGGACCACCAGGTGTTTTGAGGAATCCAAGGGAAAACGAAACGTCCACCGATTGCGGGACGCAGTTTCCTCAACAAGCCACTGCGACTCGCGTTCGCAGAAATTGACCTCGATTGACCCATCGACCGATGCGATCGACCGATGCGATCAGCCGATGAGCCGATGAGCCGATGAGCCGATGCGATCAGCGGATCAGCCGATCGACCGATCGGCCGATCCGCCGTCTCGTTTTCCTTGAGCGGCGGCCCTCTTTCGCCTAAACTTCGTCCATCGTGGACGTGATTGTCGTAGCCCTTCTGTCGCTCGCGCTTGGCGCGGCGCTCGGGGCGCTCTGGTCTTCGTCGCGCAGTCGCGGCGCGCATGAGGCTGCTCTCCAGGAGCGGGCGGCGCTCGCCGCGTCGCTGGACGCGGAACGGCGCAACTCGGCCGAGAAGCTCGCGGTCCTCAAAGACGCCGAGAGCAAGCTCCGCGACGCCTTCGCCGCGCTCTCGGCGGACGCGCTCAAGCAGAACACGCAGAGTTTTCTTCAGCTCGCACGCACGTCGCTCACAGAGTTCCAGAAGACCGCGACGATGGACCTCGATGGACGGCAGAAGGCGATCGAATCACTCGTCGACCCGTTGCGTGAATCCCTGACGCGCGTCGACACGAAACTGAACGAAGTCGAGCGCGGGCGCGTCAGCTCGCAGTCACAACTGTCGGAACAGCTCCGCTCGCTCGCACTCGCGCAGCAGGTGCTGCACTCCGAGACGAGCAAGCTCGCGCGCGCACTGCGTTCGCCCAACGTCCGTGGTCAGTGGGGCGAGATCCAGCTGCGTCGCGTGCTCGAATCCGCCGGCCTTGTCGAAGGCACGCACTTCGATATGAAAGACTCGACGCGCACCGAGGAGGGCCGCCTCACGCCAGACGTCATCGTCAGACTCCCGGGCGGCAAGAACGTCGTCGTCGATGCGAAAGTCGCGCTCTCCGCCTATCTGGATGCGATGGAGTGTGAAACCGATGTGCTGCGCGATGCGAAGCTGAAGGATCACGCGCGCCAGGTGAAAGATCACATCAGCCGCCTGGGTAACAAGACTTACTGGGCACACTTCCAGCCGGCGCCCGACATCGTCGTCATGTTCGTTCCGGGCGAAGCGCTCTTGTCGGCAGCGATGCAGCACGATGCCGCGCTCCTCGAGTTCAGCATGACCAAAGGGGTGATGCTCGCCAGCCCTCTGTCATTGATCGCGCTCTTGAAAGCGATCGCATACGGATGGCAGCAGGAGACGATAGCGAAGAACGCGCAGGAGATCAGCGAGCTCGGTCGCAACCTCTATGACCGGATCGCGAAGCTGGCCGAGCATTTCGAGAACGTCGGTCGAAGCCTCGCGAAAGCGGTGCAGTCCTACAACGGCGCCGTGGGAACACTCGAGAGTCGCGTGCTGGTCACGGCCCGACGGCTGAAAGACAAGGGCGTCACGCCCTCGGAGGAGTTCCACGAGATCGAGACGATCGATCAGACGCCGCGACTGCTCGGCGCGCCGGAACTCGTCGGCCTCTTCGATGATGCGGCGCTCGACGCGGAGGTGCTGCCCGCCTTCGCTCCTGCGGAGCTTCGGCGCGACAAGCACGAGGAGCGTGAAGAGCCCGCCGTCGAACCTATTTGATCAGCACCGTCATCGTCACGACCGAGCGGATCTCGATGGTTCCCGGGGTGATCGGCGGCGCGTTGCCCGCGGCCCCTGCCGCCGCCATCTGCCGCATCATCGGCCGCGGCGGCTCCTGTGACATCCGCTGCTCTTCTATCCTCTGAATCCGCGCGATCTGAACGGCTGCGCCGGAAGCGGCCGCGTCGGCGCGTGCGCGGGCATCGGCGACGGCCAGGCGCAGGGCCTCGCGCTCGGCCGCATCGCGGTCTTTCAGCCCGAATCGCAGGCTACCGACCGACGTGGCACCCGAGGTCACCGCAGCCGCCAGCACATCGCCGACACGCGTGATGTCGTCGAGGCGCACCTCGATGGAGTTCCTCGCAACATAACCGCGCAGCGTCTGTCGTCCATTGGCATAGTCGAACTCCGGATGCAGCTCGTAGGCGGTGGTCCGGATCGCGTCGGGGCCGAGGTTCATGGTCTTCAGCTGCGACGTGACTGCGTCCATGGCGGCGACGTTCTGCCGTTGCGCTTCCTTGGGATCCTTCGATCGCGACTCGGCATTGATATCCACCCACGCGCGGTCGGGCGCACGCTTCACCTCCGCCTGACCCGTAGTGACGATGACGGCGAGGTCAGGCGCGGTTTGCGCGGAAGCCGCAGCCGGAGACAGCAACAGCGCCGCGAGTACGAGGTGTCGCAAAAGCACTCGAACCTCCATGAGATCAGTCCATTGGTGCCCTAGCGTATCAGGTACACTGCTCGGCTCATGCGATTCGAACCCTTTGCGATGGAACGGCTCCAGTCGATCTGGGAGCACCAGGTCGCCTGGAACGTCTCTGAGAGCGGCGTCGAGCCGCTTCGCGTCGAGGAGCTCGCGACCACGGAAGAGGACCGCGAAGCGCTTCTGCGTCAGCCACTCGGATATACGCAGACAAACGGCACGCTCGAGCTGCGCAACGAGATCGCCGCCATGTATCCCGGCGCAACCCCCGCACACATCCAGGTCACGAACGGCGGTTCCGAGGCCAACTGCGTCACGCTTCTTCATCTGGTGCAGTCAGGCGATGAAGTCGTGATGATGCTGCCCAATTATATGCAGGCGGCCGGGCTCTTGAAGGCGCTCGATGCGAACCTGCGGCCGTGGCCGCTTCGCATCGACCAGGCGGGACAACGCTGGGAGCCTGATCTCGAACGGCTCGAGACGCTCCTGACGCCGCGCACGAAGGCGATCTTCATCTGCAACCCGAACAATCCGACGGGAAGCCGGCTCACGGCTCACGAACTCGATGCCATCGCGTCTGCCGCGGCGCGGGCGGGGGCATGGGTCATCTCCGACGAGATCTATCGCGGCGCCGAACTGGACGCGGTGGAAACGCCGACGATGTGGGGACGGCTCGATCGCGTGATCGTCACGAGCGGGCTCTCGAAGGCGTACGGTTTGCCGGGTCTGCGCATCGGCTGGATCGTCGCGCCGCCGGACACTATCGACGCCCTCTGGGGTGTCCACGATTACACGACAATCGCGCCCGGCGCCGTCAGCGACCGTCTCGCCCGGATCGCGCTCTCACCGCAGGGACGCGAACGGTTGCTCGCGCGCACGCGCGGGATCGTGCGCGCGAACTATCCGCTGCTGCGGTCCTGGCTCGCGAAGCGGCCGGCTTTCTCGCACGTCGCTCCCGAAGCAGGCGCCATCGTGTTCGCAAAGTACGCGCATCCGATCAATTCCACCGTGCTCGTAGAGCGGCTGCGCGCCGAGCAGAGCGTGCTGGTCGTACCCGGCGATCACTTCGGCATGGATGGCTATCTGCGCATCGGTTTCGGCTCCCATCCCGAGTTGCTTATCGGCGCGCTCGACCGAATCGCCGAGCTGATGGACGCGCTTGCGTAGGATCGATCTGGCGATCATCGGGTTCGGCAACGTCGGGCAACGTCTTGTAACGCTCCTCGATGAGCGATCGGCACGTCTCGCGCGCGACTACGGCGTTACCTGCCGCGTCGCGGGCACGGCATCGCGCCGCCAGGGCGCAGTCTTCGAGAACGAGGCCTGCGCGGACGCCTTCGACGTCATCGGCCGGCTAGCGTGCTCTCCGGCGCCGACCCGCATCGTTGTCGAAACGACGACGCTCGACGTGAAGAATGGCGAGCCGGCGACATCGCACGTGCGGGCGGCGATCGCTGCCGGCTGCCATGTAGTGACTGCGAACAAGGGTCCCGTGGCGTTTGCGTACGAGGCGCTGCGCGAAGCGGCAGAGGGAGCCGGGGTCCGCTTCTTGTTCGAGGGGACCGTGATGGACGGCGTACCGGTCTTCAATCTCGCACGCGAGGCGCTCCCCGCGGTTCAGATACTCGGATTCGAAGGCGTCGTGAACACGACGACGAACCACATCATCACCGCGCTCGAGCGCGGTGAAACGTTCGCTGCCGCGCTCTCGCGGATGCAGGAGGAAGGCATCGCAGAAGCGGATCCGTCCCTCGACGTGGAGGGCTGGGACGCGGCAGCGAAAGCGGCGGCGCTCGCCAACGTCCTCATGGACGCCCGCATCACGCCTCATGATGTGCAGCGCCGCGGCATCGACGAGGCCACGGGCGGCGATGCGCGACGCGCGCTGGCGAACGGAAGACGGCTGAAGCTCGTAGCCACTGCGCGCCGCGATTCGGCGGGGATGGTGTCGTGTGCCGTCGGGCCGCGCGAACTGCCGGCCGACCATCTGCTCGCCGGGCTGGACGGCAACGCGAACGCGCTGATCCTGGAGACGGATCTTCTCGACCGGATTGCCATCACGCAGCTCTCGAGCAGCCTGACGCAGACAGCGTATGCGCTTCTCTCGGACATTATTTCGATCGCGCGATCGACGGAGCCGGTATGACCGCGCCGCTCGAAGGCATCCTCGTTGTCGACTTCACGCGCGTCCTGTCGGGACCGTACTGCACGATGCAGCTCGCCGACATGGGTGCGCGCGTCATCAAGGTCGAGCAGCCGGGAAAAGGTGACGACACGCGCGCCTGGGGACCGCCATTTCTGAACGGCGAGAGCGCGTACTTCCTCAGCATCAACCGTAACAAGGAGAGCCTCGCGCTCGACCTCAAACATCCAGAAGCGACGCACATCATCGACGCGTTGCTTGCGCGGGCGGACGTACTCGTCGAGAACTTCCGTCCGGGCACGATGGAGCGGCTTGGGCTTGGATATGAGTCGGTATCGCGCCGCTTCCCGCGCCTCGTGTACTGCGCGATCTCCGGCTTCGGCCAGACCGGCCCGCGGACAAAAGAACCGGGGTACGACGCGGTGGTTCAGGCTGAAGGCGGGCTGATGAGCATCACTGGTGACGCAGACGGACAACCGTTCCGTCTGGGCGTCGCCATCTCTGACATCGCGAGCGGGATGTTCGCGGCCCAGGGGATCGCCTTTGCGCTGCTCGCGCGTGAACGCACTGGAAAAGGTCAACTCGTGGACGTCGGAATGCTCGATGCGACAGCCGCACTGCTGACTTACCAGGCGGGCATCTACTTCGCGACCGGTCGAACGCCTGGCCGCATGGGCAACCGTCACCCGACCATCGTTCCTTACGAGACGTTCGCTGCGTCCGACGGAGACTTCGTGATCGCGGTCGGGAATGACGAGCAGTGGCGCCGGTTGTGCGCGAGCGCCGAATTGGAACATCTCGCGATGGACGAGCGCTTCGCGACCAATCGCGCGCGCGTGACCAATTACTCCACGTTGCGGCCGCTGCTGGCCGAGACGCTGCGCGCCCGCACGCGATCCGAGTGGGTCGATCTGCTCCGTCCGGCTGGCGTGCCGTGTGGCTCCGTGCGCGAGGTGGCGGAGGTGCTGGAGGACCCTCAGCTCGCCGCGCGCGGAATGATCCAGGAACTCGAGCATGCCGTCGCCGGTAAAATGCGCGTCACCGGCGTGCCCATCAAGCTGTCGGATACGCCAGGAACAGTCCGCACGCCGCCACCAGCCCTGGGCCAGCACACGACCGACATCCTCGCCAGGGACGTCGGGATGTCGCCTCAGGAAATCGCGCGGCTGCGCGGCACCGGCGCGATCTGACGATCACCGCGAGACAAACGCCACGATCTCCGCGAGAAGGAACGCGATCACGTCTTCTTCGTTGAGCTCGGCGATCGCCGTGCGCTCTCGGACGGCGCGTTCCGTGGAGATCATGCGGCGGCCGCGTCCGCGGCTGGTGCGACCGACAACCTCTGGCGGATCCTCCGTCGTGTCGAGCGCGATCTCGATGAAGTCCTCGCCCGCCGCAGCGGACATGAGGCGCACCGACCCGGCGGGCGTGGCGACGTTGAAGTGATGGCCTTCGGCGCTGAGGACGTTCGCGAAGTGCTGAACGACCGGGGTGGCGACGGTGGCGAGGAACTTTTCGTAATCGCGTCCCGCGGCATCGCTGCGCGCACGCCTTGCGGCAGCGTTGCTCCGCGCCTGATCGATTGCCGTACGTAGCCTGCGGCGGAGTTCTGACGTCTCGATGGGCACGGCATAGAGATTAGCGTATTCACGAGCGCCAGATCGGCCACAACGGTCATGTGCGATCCTTGCGCGCGACGTGAATGGCCATCAGTCCGGCAAGTACGGGGAACCATCGAGCCTCGGCGAATCCGCTCCGCCTCATCAGCTCGGTCACCGCAGCCGCGCCGGAATAGCGACGAATGGACGCGGGGATGTAGCGATACGTATCCGGATCGCGATGAAGCGCCCACCCGAGGGCACCACCGACCACTGAGAGGTAGCCCAGATAGACCGCTCGTACGACAGCGCTGGACGGCCGGTTGAAATCGAGCGACACGAGCGTGCCGCCGGCGCGCAGCACGCGATGGATCTCCTGGAGCGCAGGCGCCAGCTCGGGCACGTTACGCAGACCGTACCCGGTGGTGACAATGTCGAATCTCGCGTCCGGGAAGGGCAGTGCCATCATGTCGCCTTGAACGAAGACGGACGACCCTGTGTCCGAAGTACCGGGTCCTGCGCCCGGGGTCGGGGCGCGATCGCGGGCCAGCTGCAGCATGCGGTGTGTGACGTCGAGGCCGACAACAGACGCGCCACGATCCGCGAGCCCGAAGGCAATGTCTCCGGTACCGCAGGCGAGATCGAGAGCGCGGCTACCGGCGGAAGGAGCAGCGAAGTCGAGCGCGCGCCGCTTCCATCGGCGATCGAGGCCGAACGACAAAAGGACCGTGATGAGGTCGTAACGGTCCGCGATGGTTGAGAAGAGGCGGCGGACGTAGCGCTGCTTCGCGCCGGCCGTGGCGAGCGCCGCATCGAGCGGCACGCGGCGTTCGATCAGTCGACGCGGATGGTTCCGCTCATCATCTTCGGATGGGGAGTGCACTGATACGTGTGACTTCCTCGCGACTCCGGAACGCGGAACTCGACGACGTCCTCTTCGCCGCGGTCTTCCAGTATTTTCGTCGAGACCGTCCAGGCTGTGATCGAGAAATCGTGTCGCATGCCCGCGTCTTCGTTCCTGACGCGCACGCGCACCCGCTCTCCGGCGCGCAAGGTGATGACCGGGTTTGCTTCCGTGCCGCTATCGACGTAAAAGGCCATGTCGCGCACGACTACGTTGACATCGCGCACCTCGTCAGCGCTCGATGAGGCGAGCATCGGCAGCACGGCCGCGGCGAACGCCACGACAGCAACACCGGCGAGTACGGTGAGGATCCTGTTCTTTCCACGAGTGGTCATACGATCAGCATCCCCGTCAGGTACATCACCCCGAAACCCGCGATCAGTGACAGCACCGTAGGCGCGTGTGCGAACCGGATCGAGAGCGGCTGCTGACGCGCCATCTGACCCGCGATCTGCACGACGACCTGAATGATCGCGCCAACGCCGAGACCCAGAAATACCACCGCAGCGACGGGCGAGTACACCAGTCCACCGGCCCACGCCCCCGCGATCGTTGGCAGCCCGCCAATGAGCCCCAACTGAATCAGCCCGCTTACTCCGGGGTTCTCCTTCGCAACCGGTGAGACGATAGCCAGCCCCTCGGTGACGTTGTGCAGCGTGAAGCCGATGATCAGCAGCGATCCAAAGGCGGCCTGGCCGAGCGCGAATGCCGCGCCGATCGCCAGACCCTCACTGAAGTTGTGAAGCCCGATCCCAACCGCAATCATCAGTGCAAGCGTCCACCCTGAAGGTGCGCCGTTGGCGTGTACGGCGGCCTTGCGTTGCGACAACCACCCGCCGACGATCTCCAGCGCCGCGAACGCCGCGGCGCCGCACAGCAGGAACAACGCCGTCCCATGCAGCGTTCCCGGCAGCTGCGAAGATGAGTCCAATGCTTCTTCGGTCCCATCGACGATGAGGAACAGGAGGAGGCCGATGGTGAACGCAAGAACCGCATCGATGCCCGTGCCCCCCAGCCTTCTGATCACCGGAAACCACAGAAGTCCAAGGGCAACAGGGATTACCCCGACGAACAGTCCGATCAGCGCAAAAACGAGCAGGTGACGCCGACCCGCCGCCGGCGTCTCGAGCGCAACAGGAATCTCGTGCGCGAACTTCGTTCCGGTGGATGTCATCACGTGAACGACGTGCGCCTCGCCCGCTACCCACGGATACGGGATCCTGAGCGTCACCGAGCGTAATGGCGCCACCACCGTACCCGGATCCGCGCTGAACTGCCAATACGCATCGTCAACCGTCACCTGCGCGATGGTGACCGGTTCGGGACTTTCGTTCAGCACCGTCATCACGATGCCGTTCGCTTCGAGCAGGGCGCGGCCGATAGAGAGATTCTCGACGGGCGGCGCGGCGGGATCGCGAAGCTGCCCGGCTGGATTCAGGCGGACGATCAGCGCAACGACACCGGCGAGCAGGAGCAACGGCAGCAGGACGGCGCCCCAGAAGCGAGTACGGTTGACCGGCCCCACTGCGAGGACGTCATGTGTCACGGCGTGCTCCAACAGCTTCGAACATGCCCATCCATCCGAGCTCGGCGAACTCGCTCTGATGCGCGTGGAACATGAAGCGTCCCGGATAACGGAAGGTCATCTCGAGAACGACACGCTCTCCCTGGCAGAGCATCACAGTGTCCGTATGATCGTCGGGAGTCGTCCGCGTGCCCGTGCGGAACACGTTGAAGAACATGCCGTGCATGTGGAAGCTGTTCAGGAGGTCGAACTCGGTGAGGTTGATCAGATGGATACGAACGAGACCCCCGACCTGCACGCGGATCGGGTGCGTCATGTAGTGGTTCGCCAGCGAGTTGACCGCGTACACCTCGTTGTCGGCGTCGAAGTTCGTGTCGAAGCCGTTCATGACCATGACCATCTCGTCGGCGGGCGGACGCGGGGTCTTCGGATCCACGATGAAGGCGCCGTATAGCCCTTTGTGAATGTGACGCTTCAAGGGGACGGCGTGACAGTGATAGAGGTGCGTGCCAAACGGCTCGGCGTCGAACTCGTAGACGAACTCTCCGCCGGGCATGACCTGATGCTCGGGTAACGATCCGTCCATTTCTGGCGGATGCCAGCCGTGAAAGTGAATCGTGTGCGGATGGGTGCCCTGATTGAGGAACCTCACGCGAACGCGGTCGCCTTCCCTGGCGCGGATCGTCGGCCCCGGTACCTGTCCATTGAATGTCCAGGCCGGAAAGTAGACCCCCGGCGCGATCTCGATCTCGCGGTCCACAGCAACGAGGTCGTATTCACGGAGGAGGGAGCCGTCGGGACGTGCCGTTTCACGGTAGAAACGGCCGCGTTCCTCAGGCCGAACGTCCGAAAAGTTCCACGCGCGTAGATAATCTGTCGGGTTGAACCGGGAGAGATCAGCGGTACCAACGGGGCCCATCGTGTGGGCGGCATGCGCCATCGCCGGCGTGTGCGTTTGCTGAGCGCCACCCAGGGTGCGCGACTGCAACACGGCGGCAGCCGCACTCCCAAATCCGGCGAGTCGAATCCACGAGCGACGCGTGATCGAGTTCATTTTCGAATTACTTAATCAATAATTTTGACACATCAAAATAATATGTCATACGCTTCCAAGTCAAGTCACGGCTGATGCTCCCCTCCTACACCGTCGAGAATTACCTGAAGGCGCTGTTTCAGGCCCAGATTGGCTTGGCCGCGGATGGGCTTGTTCCTATGGGTCGACTCGCTGGTGCTTTAGGGGTGGTGCCCGGAACAGCCACGACCATGGTGAAAGCTCTGGCTGAGTCGGGTCTTGTCAAGTACGAACCCTATGCGGGCGTGCGCCTCACGGCCGCCGGCGAGAAGCTGGCCGCGATGGTTTTGCGACGCCACCGATTGATCGAACTGTTTCTCGTGAAGGTGATGGGGATGAGCTGGACTGAGGTACATGACGAAGCGGAAAACCTCGAGCATGCCGTTTCGGATCGTCTGATCGAGCGGATCGACGAAATGCTCGGCAGGCCGCAAGTCGATCCGCATGGTGACCCGATTCCCGATCCCGAAGGGACCGTGGACCGTCGCGAGTACGACACGCTGCTCACGTGTCCGCTGAAATCCCGCGTCACGGTGAGCCGCGTGACCGATCAGGATGCAACGTTTCTGCAATTCGTCGAGCGTCACGACCTCAAGCCAGGCAGCACCGTCCAGGTCCTCGAACGCGACGCGGCCGCCGACAGCGTGCGGCTGAAGGCCGCGAACGAGCGCGAGTTCACGATCGGTGCGCGCGCGGCCTCGAAGGTGCTCGTAACGGCACTCCAGATGATGCTGCTGTGCCTGCTGCTGCCAGTCGGCGCGCGCGCGCAGAGCGCCCCGACGTCGCCGGCAAACCGGTCGGAGCGGCCCTTCGAGATCCTCGACAACTCGTTCCTCGTCGAGGAAGCGTTCAACCAGGAGCGCGGGATCTTTCAGAACATCTTCGGATTCCAGCGGAGCGACGACGCCTGGAATTTCAACTTCACGCAGGAGTGGCCGGTCGGATCGCAGACCCACCAGTTCTCGTACACGCTCGGGCTCGCCGGAATCACAGGAACCAGCGGATTCGGCGACGTGATGATCAATTACCGCTACCAGGCGGTGATGGAAGACGACGGGGTTCCCGCATTCTCGCCGCGCGTGTCGCTGATCCTGCCGACGGGGAGCAATAACTTCACGCGGAACTCGGTGGGATTGCAGGTCAACCTGCCTGTGAGCAAGCAGCGCGGCGATTTCTACTTTCACGCGAACGGAGGCTTCACGTGGTATCCGCGCGCGGATCCGGACTTCGGCGTAAATGACGAGGAGCGCGTCTCGCTCCTCTCGCCGCACATCTCGGGCAGCGGGATCTATCGCATGCGACCGATGTTCAATCTGATGCTCGAGAGCGTCCTCCAGTTCGAGCAGTTCGCCACTCTCGACGGGAGGAAAGAGCGGGAAACCGTGTTCACGCTTGCGCCCGGCGGGCGCGGCGGATGGAACATCGGCGATCAGCAATTGATCCTCGGCGCTGCGGTCCCGATCACGTGGGTGTCGTCGAACTCGAACGCCGGGATCCTGCTGTATCTGTCTTACGAACTGCCCTTTGCCAGGTGAGGCGGCTCCCGGCTTGCGGCTTGCGGCTTGCGGCTTGCGGGCTAGTCGCTGTACGACGCGAAAGAGGACGGTGTTTCCCAGACTCGCACGTTGACGACGTTGATGCCGAGCTCGCGGCTCTGGTCGAAGATCAATTTGGCGATCCGCTCTACGGTGGGGTTGCTGTCGACGATGTACATCGGTTCGCCGAGGGCGCGCAGCGGGGCCACGAGGGGATCGTCGTGACGGAGAATCATCTTGTGATCCAGCTCGCGATCGATCCAGCCCTTCACGATCCGTTTGATGTCGCTGAAGTCCGCAACCATGTTGCGGTTGTCGAGCGTTTCGGTACTGACATCGACTTCGACGACGGCGTTGTGCCCATGCGGATGTTTGCAGACGCCGTCATAGTCGAGCAATCTGTGGCCGTAGCAGAACTCGATCCTTTTCGTGACCAGGTACATCGTCATATTGTTTCAGAATTCCGCGGCCGCAGTCGCTCCTGACGATGATTCCTGTCGTTCTCTTCTCGTCCGGCCTCGACAGTGCGGTGCTGCTCGCGGATGGCGTTTCACGCTACGGCGGTGCCCAACCGGTCTACGTCAGCGTCGGCTTCGCGTGGGAAGCTGAAGAGCGCGTCGTCGCCGAACGGTTCCTCGACGCGATGCGCGCTCGCGGCGGGATCGCGCCGCTCGCACAGCTCAGCGTCGACATGCGCGATGTGTATCCACCCACCCACTGGGCCGTCAGGGGCCAGGCGCCCGGATTCGACACGCCCGACAGCGACGTCTACCTCGAAGGACGCAACGTGATCCTGCTGTCGAAGGCGGCCGTGTTCGCCGCGCGCGCAGCCCTCACGACGATCCTCATTGGACCGCTGGCGGGCAATCCGTTTCCTGATGCGCGACCGATGTTCTTCGAGACGATGGCACGCGCGCTGTCGCTCGGTCTCGACGCCGAGATACGGATCGACGCGCCGTTGCTGACGCTGCAAAAGGAAGATGTGATCAGGCGGGGCGTCCAGCTGAACGTGCCATTCGAGCTCACGCTCTCGTGCATGCAGCCGGTGGGAGGGATGCACTGCGGCCGCTGCAGCAAGTGCCGCGAACGGCGTGATGCGTTTCGCGCCGCCGGAATCGAGGATCCCGCGCCGTACGCAACACCACCGATGCGCTGAGAGAAGTCAGTTGGTTTTCAGGCGAATGGCGCCGTCGCCCGTGCGGATCCGCAGAAGCTTTCCACCATTGCCGATCTTCGTGCGCAGCGTTCGACGTTCGCCATCCTTGTCTCGAGTGTCCGCGGCCTCTATCCCGAGATCGTTGCGGATGCTGCCATCCCCCGTGTGCGCGTCGAGATCCGCATCGAACTCCCGCGGCAGATACAGCGAGACGCTGCCGTCACCCGTCGAGATCTCCCACGGCTCCGACATGATCGCGCCCGGCTCGACGCGGTAGACGATCGATCCGTCGCCGGTATGAAGTGAAAGGGCACTCAGCTTTCCCGATACGTTCACGCTTCCGTCTGCTGTATCCAGCGTCAGTTTGCCTTGCGCTTCTTCGACAGTGATCGAACCGTCGCCGGTGTCGAGTGTCAGCTCGCCTTTAACGGCGGACGCTCGGATGCTCCCGTCACCGGTGCGCAGGTCGATCCGGCCGTTGATCCGCTCGATCCGTATGGAACCGTCGCCGCTCCTTGCGCGAATGTCGGTCTCGCGCGGCACGTTGACGATCAGACGTGCGTAGGCCGTGCGATGCAGGCCGATACCGTGGAACGATTCCTCGCGCGGGCGCTTGACCTCCAGCTCGACCACCCGGCCGTTCTGCGTCGAGACGATCTGCAGCTCTTCGAGCACGGCCTTCGTCGGTCCGCGTTTCTCCACTTCGATGACGACCTCGGGTTTGTCCCAGGACTGAATCTCGATGGAACCGTCGAAGGTCGTCAACCGCACGTCGGCACGGCCATCGACCGTGAAGCGCTTCTCTTCACGAACGATCTCGCTGTGCGAGTCCACGGTCACGCTGCAGGCCGAGGAGACGAACGCCAGCCCGACCGCAATTGCGGATGTCCCGAACCTCATACGGCCATAGACGGACATTGGACCGGGGCGGTTCAACATTTGATGGGATGTCGTTGGTTACAGCCCGCGTCACTGCGGCGCATGCGGCAAGTGGTGCAAGACGCCAGCGATATAGGTCTGAACGACGCGCAATTCTTCGTCAAGGATCACAAAGTCGGCCACGGCCCCGGCGGCGAGCACGCCACAGCCGTGGAGACCGAGCTCTCTGGCGGGCGTGGTTGCGCACATCTGGGCGGCATCCATCAGGGTGAACCCCATCTTCTCGACCAGGATTCGGAAGGCGCGATCCATCGTGAGCACGCTTCCGGCCAGGGTTCCATCATCAAGGTAAGCCGCATCGCGGAGCGTGATGGGACGGCCGCCGATGACTGCGCGGTCGCCCGGCTTCAACCCCGAACCAGCGGTGCCATCGGTGATCGCCATCACCTTCGACGGTCCCTTCGCAGCAACCGCGGCACGGACCGCCGCAGCGTGTACATGCACGCCATCGCAGATGATCTCGGCGGCGATGTCGTCGCTCTCGAGGACGGCGCCGGCGAGCCCCGGCTCGCGATGATTCAACGGCGTCATGCGATTGAACAGGTGCGTCGCATGTCTTGCGCCCGCCATGATGCCGGCGCGCGCCTGCTCATACGTCGCCCCCGAGTGGCCGAGCGACACGCGATGCCCGCGCGAGACGAGCTCGGGAATGAGGTCGAGAACGCCGTGCATCTCGGGAGCCACGGTGATGATCCCGACATCCGCACGCGCGGCGAGGATCTCGTCGAGGATCTGCCGTCCGGAGAACTCCCCTTCCGGCACATCGTTCGGCAGCCGGATGCACGCCTGCGGTTGCGCTCCCTTGAACTCGGGATTGATGAAGTTGCTTTCGAGATGAGCGGGCAGCACTCGTGCGGACGTGGCGACCGCCGCTTCACGCGCCGCGCGGATTGCGCCGAGCATCCGCTTCAGCGTTTGTGGAGGACACGCGATCGAAGTGGGACAAAAGGCCGTCACGCCGAAGCGCGGCAGCATTGCAGCGATTCGCGCGATCGCCTCTGCTCCATCGAGTGCGTCTGTGCCCAGAACGCCGTGCACGTGCACGTCGATGAACCCGGGCACGATGAAGTGCCCGGACAAATCGCGCCCGCCCGGCAGCAACGTATGAGAGACCTCGACGATGCGGCCGCTTTCGATGACCATCTGCCCGGACGGAATCAGTCGATCGGGCAGAACGAGGGTGGCGCCAGTCAGTCGGATCGCACTGCTCATGCTTCGTCGTCTGCGTCATCCGGGCCCGCAGGATCCCATCGCATCTTGCGACCGGCGAGCGGAAGAGGATCCGCGCCGTCTGCGCGAAACAGCTCCCGGTCGGCGCGCCGGAGCAGCCGGCAGAGCCGAGGTTCGTCGGGGGCGGAAAAGACGATCACCCCCGCCCCTTCGGCTGGCGGGAAGCGGCGGTCGTCTTCGTAGTCG
>Ga0247830_10000176_pt1 | contig 20061 bp, 22 predicted proteins | sample 12C_Control_Day5_FD_207766 | JGI IMG/M metagenome (GOLD analysis project Ga0247830, IMG submission 207766) | Soil microbial communities from agricultural site in Penn Yan, New York, United States - 12C_Control_Day5 | ecosystem: Environmental > Terrestrial > Soil > Agricultural land | place...
GCCTGCCACCATACGCTCCGAACGCTCGACCATGCGGGTCAGCGAACTTCTCGTACTGTGGTGCGTACGCTTTGATCATCGCGATGTCGTATTCCATCCGCAGGTACCAGAGCAGCTCTGCTGATGCGTAGATGGGCGACAACCGCCTACGCGGATTCAGACAGAATTGCTCCTGCGACCCGTCGAGCAGGATACTCGCACCGATGATCTCGCCATCCAGCTTGCCTTGGGTGCCGTCTACTTGCGGCGACGCCATGGCAAGTTGGAGCAAGCTCGGCCAGATTTGATCAATATGATTGAGCATCTTGAAGCTCTTCCCTCATGATGATTTGGATGGTGAACAGGTTGTCTCGGTAGCGGATCAGTTCTTCCATGTCGGTGTAGATTGGCACGCCGCACTGCTTGGCCCACATGCATTCCATCTCAGCACCGAGCGACTCACCCGGCAACCGGAAGACGGCCTGGGCTGCGGCCATCTGTGGCAGGTCATTCTCCAGCCACGTTTGATGGTCCATCGCCCACGGTGCTCCCGGTACGTTGAACGGGCACTGCATGTTCAGCATCGGGTTGATCACCGAGAACCCTGCTTTCATCAGCATCTCGTGAGCTTCCCATGCCGCGAACAGGTGATGGTTGCGATTCCCCTTCGTGATCGGTCCGCTCAGATAAACGATTGGTCGTCGCTTGTTCGCCTTCGCTAGATTGACGGCAGCTTGCTCTAGTAGTTCGGATGTAATCACGGACGGCTCCTTGTAACCCTTCGTAATGAGTTGCACACAAATCCATAGCTGTGTGCTTGCTAGTTGAGATGAACTCCACGGTCAGCAGGTCTGGAGCTGGTCGCCCACAGACGTAGCAGACGTTGAGGCTTAGTATTTGCATTCCACCTCCGGGATGAACTCCGGTCGCGTCGGCGGGTTCTTCACCAGCTCACGCAGCATCTCCGCGAACGCAGCGCTCTTGGTGTAAGATCGGCCTTTACGAATCAAGGCATTGTTCCGCACCAGCTTGCCAATGAGCAGGTTGGCGACATCGTTGTCCCAATTGCACCAGTTGGCTATGTCCTGCGAGTCGATCTCGTCCGTGTGGAGCATATGCTCCAGCGTAGCTTGGCACTGCGGCACCGACGACAGTTCGGATAAAATCATCTTGGTGTCGAGCAGTTCCTCGCGTTTGCGAACTCGCTGGGTCATCTCCAAGTAACCGTGCGATGGCGTCGAGTACTCCTGGGTGAGGAACTTCGCCACCCACTGCACGTGGCATGGCCGCACGATCAGCTGGTCGTAGTCAACGTCGTTGCTGCTGAACGTCCTACCAGCTAACCCAGCCGCCAGCCGGAGCAGTTTGAACTTCATGCTCCCCTTGTCCACCAATGGAATCTCATCGGTGAACATGGCGCACATCTTATTCGCCTCGGCGACCGCGACCTCCAATACCTCGTCGGTGATCTGAACTTGGTCCACGCTCCGAGTCCAGCACCAGAGCACTAGCCGTCGAGCTTGCTCACTCGTGAATGTCGGCTTGACCTTCGCTCGGCGGTAGTTCATCGCCTCCTTGGAGATGTCGTTGCGGTTCAGGATGATGGCTGCGTCGAACCGGCGAACGTCCTCGGGTGAGCGAATCAAATCCATGATCGCGGTGATCCCGTAGGAGTAGGTGCTCAGGTTCGTGTTCCGCCGAGAGTTCGACAACGCCACGAGCCTGGTGCGAGCCTGCGCCTTACGACGAAGTATCTTGGGCAACTCCGCTTTGCCACTCGACCGCATGTCGGTGAGTTTGGCGAAGACTTCCGAACGCATGCCCTTGAGTTCTTCGAGGATCACCAGTCGGCGGTCGTGCGTGGGGATCACTCCCCACTGCACGAACCACTTCCCGCCGATCTGTTCCAGCCCACCTAACAAGCCGGCTACCGTGGCGTTCTTGCAGTCGACACGCTCACCAAGGCCATAGAAGTCTGCTATCCGCATGGTCGTCACGGACTTGCCTTGTGCCGAGTCGCCTACTGCCAGCATCTCGGCTACGCCTTTCTCCACGTGGCCAGCGACTCGCATCGCCAGCACGCTGTGATACACCAGGTCCACCAGCACATGGAGCGACCGACGTTCGTAGATCTCCGTGACGTTCGCTTCTAGCTCCTCGTAGAAGCGATCTAGCTTGGCGTCGATGGCCTCGACCGTCCACTCATCCGGTCGGAACAAATGCAGCTCCTCCGGCGACGTCAGCCTGAAGCCTGTCAGAGCATCCGCTATCGCGTCGGCCTTGCTCACTATTGCAATGCACCGCTGGTTCTTGGGATGTGGCACGCTCTTCCCTGTCACTTCGTAGGTCTCGTTCAGCTCGGTCTCTTGGTCGACCAGCACCGCTGGCACCGCTGTCTTGTCGGAGTCCTGCTCCGTGAGGTTGAGAGCACGCTGGGCCCGAGTCTCGTAGATCTTGTACCTAGTCTGAATCTCGAATGTCACCGCTGGACAAGTAGGAATCGACAGGGCATTCCGGATTTCGTCACCCAGGAATTTATCGTGGCTGTCCATCATGCTTACTATCGCGGTGCTCTCATTCGGCACCTTGAATACAGTCTCAGGTGGCTTGTGGTACACCGGGCATTTGTCGCAGAAGTCCTGGTTGCGTGGGCATTGCGGTAGCACGTCCTTGGGAATGAAGTAGCAGTCAGTGCCCACCGCGGTGATACTCACCTTCGATTGGAACCGCTTGTGCACCATCTCCGCAGACAGAGCCTCCTTGATCGATATGGTTAACGGTTTCTGGTCCTCAACCTTGTTCAGTGAGGCCAGCTTGCCTATCCACTTCGGGCAGTCCTCCAGCAACTGGAGTAGGTCCGCTCCCTCCTGCATGATGTAGTCATTCAAGTCTCCGGTTGGGAACTTGGCTATGTCAAGCGGGAACTCTACGTTGCCTACCCAGTCGCATACCTGGTACAGCCTGGCACATCTGTACTCAGCGGACTTGCGTCCGACCGCGTCGATGTCCTGAGCCACCCATACACGCTTGCCTCGGAAGAACTCTTCGTAGGCTACCACCCACTCGTTCTCGCCTGTGGTCAAACACAGAGCACCGATGCCATGATCGTTCAGTCGCTGCAGTGCAGCTAGGGCCTTTATCTCCCCTCCGCAGAGCACCAGCTGGTCGTACTGCAACTGCGAAAACGGGTATAGCCTCGGCGGAGTGCCTCGGCCTTTAAGGTTGATTGTCTTGGGTACGTCCTTCGCATTGGGTAGATACTTGCGAAGATTAACATACATCCCGAATGGGTTAGCAATCGGTATCGTGACCCGACCCTCATGCTCACCAAGTAGGAATCGCTTAATCGTGCCGTCTGAGATACCCTTTCCATGCAATGCTTCCAGTAGTTTCGTGGCTGTCCATATCTGACTGTGATACCTCTCGACCACCGATGCTTCGACCGGCTTATCGCTTGCAGCACTGAACTTGGAGACTACTATGTGCCGTGGCTGCCCAGTGAGTTTGACGAACAACGCGAAGATGTCGCCAGACACTTGACAGCTGCGGCAAACGAACTCCAACTTCCTGAGCGATATGTCACACGAAGGCGAATTGTCTTCGTGATACGGGCACCGAATTCGTAACTCGTCTCGTCCCTTCGCCTTGAATTCGATACCCAACCGGCCTAGCTCGGCGGCAACGTCGATGTTGCGCATAAGCTAGATCCTCCAGAGATCGCATCCGGGATTGAACCGGCAATCTGGGATTAAGCGCCAACCCACCCCACATCCGTCCCCGTTGGACGATGCGATCAAGCGGTAGGAGTACGATTCGAACGTACACGAGGCACTCGCCACCTAGGTTGGTGTGCCTCTGAAGGTTGCGATCCTTCACCCATTGGCCATTCTGGGTCATCCTACCGTAGACTTGCTCCAGCGTGCTCGCCACTGGAGCGAAGTCTGCATTAGCTAGTACTGGCCAGTACCAACTACTTCACCATCGACGACGTCTGCGTCATCGACGACGTCAGCTTCGTAGTTCATATCGAGTTGCTTCTTGCGGAGCAGCTCGAATGCGAAGTCGTGCAGGTCTTTGCACTGGTTGAAGACGTCCTCGTCGGTGACCCACGGTTGCTCGTGGTTCTCAACAGTGAACACCTTCCATTTGTTCTCGGCACCCTCACGCGTCCTGGTGCCCAACGAGAACTGGCAAGCGTAGATGTCCGCCTTGCGGTTCAGAATCAACTTGCCCAGCCGCTGACCGGCGGAATAGCCAGTCTTGCAGAACGACACGAGCATCGGGTCGAGGTGCCGGCTTTCGGGATCACTGGGCTTGATCAAGAAGTTCAGGTGCTCCACGTAGCGATAGGAGTAGTCCTTGTCGCCGACGTGATGCGGGTGATCTTCTCGCCAGAGCTTGGAGTTAGTTGCTTTCTTCGCAACTGACGAGTTGCGATCAAAGCTACGCTCCACGATCATCGGCTCCGTGTTGCGGAGCTTCATCGGAGACCATTTGCAGAACTCCACGAAGTGCAGGATGGGCACAAACGATAGCGTGCCCTCGGGCGGTGCCAGCTGGAGCATATCCGGCGTCAGGATTATTGCCCCGATGCCGAACTTGTCCAGCAGTTCATCGCTCGAGTTCTTCTGCACGATCTTCACGAAACTCGGCCGCACGATATTCGCCAGACCCTCCGTACCAGCACCAACGATGGTGGTCGAAAGGAAGGCTGGTCGGCTGTCGCGAATCGCGATGTCGGTTGGTGGCGTTACTACAGCCACCTCATTCTTCTTGGCCATTTGAGGCTTCTCCAAACAGGGTTAAGGAACTTCACACCAACGTGTCAGGTTCGACGTCTTTCTTCCATCGACAAATGACAACGTATTCTGTCTTCAGTGTGTCGGCGTCGATGCCTGGCGGGAGCGGTTTGCTCTCTGCTTCACACTGAGTAATGTACTCCTTCATGTCCGGCCAGTGCGGCCTAAACACTCCCCAAGCGGACTGAGGCACACCGAAGAACTCCGCCATGGCAGCGTACTTCTCTGGGTCCTTGTCTCGCTTGGGAAGCGTGGGAACTGATTTGGTGTCTGGTGTTGCCGTGAGCCATTCGGTCCGCACCGGCTCGCCGGTGTTGCCGTCCCGCAGATACAAAGCACACGCGACCTTCGACAACTGCTTGATCGCTTGATTGATTTCGTAGCTAGCGGACTTGAGTAGCTCCTCCGATCTCTTGAGCACGCCGATCGCATCGCAGGTTGCACCAACCTCAAGCTCCTTGCCGACCAGCGTCTTCAGCCGGTCCATCTCCACGAATGCTTGATGGTGAGCACTACGAATGTGAGCATAGATGCTAAGAGCCTGCTCGCGAGTAGTTTCCATGGGTTTCTCCGATTTCGTAATATTTCCCTGTGTCGTGATCGTAACGGAGCATAGCCACCTGTGCTCCAGACTCTTCCCGCAACGCCAACGCCGCGACCACCACCATGGTGAGGTTGCCGGTCAGAGCCAGGCGGTCCTCAGCTGGGTGGTAGTTGGTGGACGCCCACTCGCGGACGACCCGCCACAGCCGGTCAGGGTCATCGCGGAGAGCCAACGCGGTGCTCTTATCGGGTATGATGTAGACAATCTCATACCGCTGGTACAGCCACGTGATCGACACACGTGGGGGTTCAAGTAAAATTGCTCGTGGTTTCATTTGATTATTCCTGCGATCGCGAAGGCCATCGCCGCCAGGATGACGAAGATGGTCAACGCGACCTGCATGTGTTTGTCTTGATCCTTCACAGCTAATCGTTCCTTCGCTTCAACGCTGCGGTCTGCAGCTTCCGGTATTCACGCTCCTCGTTCATGTACGCCGCACGCTCCATCTGATCCTTCTCTAGCGAGCGTGCACAGCGGTGAATCGCTGAACGGATCTCACCCAGCTCGTGTCCTACGCCCAATAGGGCTAGGAAGCAGCCGAGTGTGAATAGGGCTATAAAGGTTTCACTCATCTCCCACCGTCACTTTCAGCGAAGCGATCTTCTTCAGGATGCCACGGATGTCCTGCACGTCGCGTGCGTGTTGAATCTTGTCGAGCACCCGGTTCAGGATCTCGTCGTCTATCGAATCCAGCACGAGGATATCGACGACCTCGACTGACCAATCACAATTCTTGTCCCGAGGCCGTGCAGCACTCTGAACTCTAACTGCTGAGGACCATCCTTGGGAGTAGTATACGACAGCGTCACATTGGGTTCGTTTGTTCCCAAGCTCATCAGGGCATCGCCCAGCAAGATTGATTCCAACTCCACCGGCTGATTGATTGCCCACGAAAACTGTTGTGCTTGGGTCGTTGTTGAAAGCATAGACCGCAGCCTCCCGATCACGTTCGCTGGTGCCACCATAGAACGTGACGCACTTGATGCCCTCGAGTTCCAACCGAGCAGCGATCGTCTTGATGTTCTGCACGAAGCAGGCCCACACGATCGTCTTGCTGCCTTGCGGTCGTTCCTTGAGATAGTCAACGAGCACTTCGAGTTTCGGATTCGGGTCGAACCGATCGATCTCACGCGACAGCACCTCACCCGTATCGATGTCGATCTCACCATCCAGAGCAACGTATCCGGATGTGACCTGAGCCAACCGGAGCAGCCGCGTGAGGATGTTGTTCACGGTGCAGGTCTTCTTCTTTTCCTCGTCCGCCAGATCACTCTCGATCTCAGCACACAGACGCTCGGCCAGGTCGTTGTAGACCTTCGCTTGCGTCTTGGTCATTTCAGCTTCGAGGATCTTGTTCGTTATAGGCGGCAGACTCGGCAGTGCCTCGGCCATGCTCATCAGGAACGCTGCTCGTGCGAGACGCTCCTGGAGCAGCGGCAGGTTCTGCATCCCCACGAGGATGTCGCGATACCGACCCGGCTTCCACACACCATAGAACCGCTTGAACTCATCGCGGGATGAGAATCCGCTGTAGCTCTCATCGAGCCATTCGAACTGCGTGTACAGATCGAAGACGCCTTGCACGATCGGCGAACCAGTGAGGATGGTTCGCTTCTGGCATTGCGAACGCAGCCGGATGACGTTCTTGAATCGCGGACGATGAGACGCCTTGATGTAGTGCCCTTCGTCCAGGACACCGTAGTACCACGAGAACGCACAGATCTGAGCTGCGGTGTTTACGTAGGTCTCGTACGATGTGAGCACCACGGTGTAGTCGTACTCCTTGCGGTGCTCGAACGCCTCAAGCAGAAGTTTGATGCGGTGAATCTTGAATCGACGCAGCACGACGATGTTCACCTTCTTCGTCGTGTACTTGTTGATTTCGCTCACCCAATTCGAGCGGACGTTCTTCGGGCAGATGATGATGTTCAGAGCGTTCGGATGTTCCTCGGATGCCTTGTCGAACGCCATCACCTGAGCGTAGCTCTTGCCAGTCCGCATCTCCATGTACAGAGCGTACTTGTCGCACAAGTGGATGCACTGGGCTGCGACACGCTGGTGAGGCATCGGTGGTACGGCAGGGTTGCCGGTTGGGCATTCGTCCGGCACCACCTTGTTCACCTTGAACTGGGCCTGGAGTTCAGACGCCTTCTGGTTGCGAAGGAATCCGCCGAACTTGGTCCAGAACTCCATGCGTGCTTCGTCGGTCTCGAATGTGATTCGATCGCGGCCGAACACCGCCAAGCAGATCAACACCGTGATGTCGGATACTGGTGCGAGAGCGTACCGACCATTCTGCGAAATGGTGGCACCAGGGATCCGCATGAACCATCGCATCTGCGCATGGATCGATGGCGTCGGTGCGTCCGCTCGATCCAGTGGCCAGCCATTTTGGACCACCTGGAGCAGCGTGTCGTTCGGGTCCCACTGGCCGTAGGCCACGATTGTAAAATGGCGAATGTCGCTGTGGACGCTTCGCTCTTTGATACCGATCTTAATGCGGTCGGTGCGTTGGATCCGCTTGTCTTCAGAAAGCAGTTTGACGGTTGCTTCAGACAGCGGTTTCAAGACGCCAGTGAGATGCTGGCTCATTTGCGTGGTCATGACAGGTTTCCTCGGTTTCTAGGGTTTCGGTCGAACGAGGCCCAATGTAACAAGTGTCGTCATGCTTGTCAACACTTCTTAAACGTTTTCGCGAATTTTTCACGAAATAGTCTTCTTTCCCAGGCAATAAATGAATTTCTCATGGGTCACACGCTGGTGCGTACTCATCCGCAGCACTTCGAATCCGAATCGAATTAGCAAATGGCGCAGCGAACGCTCATTGAAGAACCAAACATGATCTGGATTCCATTGATCGGTGTCATCTGGCACAATGATAATTAGGTGCCCGCCAGGAACCAGGGCAGCGTTAATCTGCTCCATGGCGGATCGCAGGTTCTTGATGTGCTCGAGCACATGGGCAGCCAGCACCAGATCGTGGTTGTCAAACAGCCGCATGGATCCCTCGAACGGAAACGCGGTAGGGATCACATTGACGTTCAGGTACCGTGCCTTTGTCTCGCTACACGCCCAGAAGTTTGGCTCCACTAATGTATAGGTATAGCCTTGGGACTGGAGTAGGCTGACGTAGGGCGAGACGCCACCACCTATCTCTACTGCTCGGCGACCAGGCGGTACGACACCGATGGCCTCGATGAGCTCGTCGCAGTACTGCATCGGTGCGTTGACTTCGAGTGCTCCGAGGGCACGATAGTACGCTTCGTCTTTCAGCATATCGAGAGACGCCTCGATGTGGAAGTCACACTTGGAGATGCACTTGAGCACGAGGAGCTCCTCGTCGATCACGTTTATGCACCCGCAGGGCATAGGGCTAGCACTCGCTCTAGGATTTCAGTTGGCGCAGTAGATTGGTTTATGGGTTCGTAGCCCGGTCGAGTGCGGTGGCCGTGCTCTGCTCGAACACTGAATGGCCCTGCGTAGGCGCATGCCCGCAGGACTTCGCGGATCCACGTGGGGTCGTTGCCACGCAGCATGAACTTCAATTCGGGTTCTGGTATCGGCAAGCGGTCCTTGCCTTGGCGACACGCCATGCGATATTGGAAGAGACCCATCTCCTTGAGTGGCTTCATCTTCTCTTCGTTGCCAACTCCGAACCAGTTGTGGCGTGGCGTGCCCTGGTGGATCACTCGGAATGGCAGCGACCGCCAATGTGTCTTCGGCCATAGGTCTGCGAAGTCCGCATCGTAGCAACCACAACTCGGGTGCCATGGATCGAAGATCGGCCACCGCCATACGCGGCGGTCTGTGGTGTGCCACAACTGGAAGTAGCCCCACGGATGGAACCGACCGTCGTGGTCGTGGGGTCGGCCGTCCTCGTTGTCGCGTGGAGCACCATGCAGCTTCCCTGGGTTGAGAGCAGGCTCCGCTAACCGACGCCAGTTGCGTGGTGGTATGATATCCGCATCGAAGTGCAAGCACCAGTCCAGTGGCTCTGCTCGAGCGTACGCCAGGCACAAGCCGGCTGCCTTGTTCAGCGACGCACCGAACCAGTAGAAAATATCGGTGAAGATCACGCGGAGGTTGCGTGGTCCGAGGAACGCCAGGACGTGCTGGTCGTTGCGATCCGTGACGATCGTAACCGAGTCGCATGTGTCCAACCAAATGGGCAGCGATTTGCTGAGTTGCTCAGCGTACACATGCCCAACGCAACAAGTGACTGCATCGATTCTCATCTCTGCCCGTTCTCTATGTAGTCCGTGGCGTGGTCCCGTACTTGTGGACCAGCCTCAGTAGTTACCTGGAACTCTCGCTTCTTGTCCTTGAAGTGAGCCAAGTCCGCGTGCTCTGGCGAGAGGATCTCGAACAGACCGCCCATTGCCTTGGTTCCTTGCTGGCGAGTTGGCATTCCGCAGCGGTGGCAGCTATACTCCATCTGCTTGGCGAACGTCTCCGCCATGCTACCACGCCACCAACCGGGAGCAACCTCGATGCCTAGGTCTGGCCAGTCTGGCTTCAACATGGCCATGGCACCAGCTATCTCGCAGAAGAATGCTCGTAGCCCTTTGTTGGGTACTTTGCAAATGATCGCCGACCACTTCTGGTTGACATCGCACTGCGAGATGAGTTCGTAGCGGTTCGCTTCGGTGTTCTCACGCATGGTGCCGTCAGGGAACGGCAGCTTGTCCATATCGATCATGGCGAACTGCCATGGGCTGTGCTCGCTGTCTTCGCGGCCCTTGAGTACAGGACGACACTCGGGCCATGTCTTGGCGAATTCATCCCATGCCTCTTTGCTCATATGAACATTGAGGTTGCTGACCCTCGGATTGAAGGTCCGCCGCATGATCTCTCCCTTGCCACGCGGATGGTTGCACCAGATACCGCACTGGGCGTATGGGAAGTATCGGCTCATGATGTCGCATAGCTCTTCGAAGTCCGGGTGCATCGCAGGGTTGCCACCGAACATTCCAACGACACCGAAGTAGCCATCGAGGCTTTGACAGGCTTGCTCGAACTCAGCCTTGCTAATCATTACGGGTTTGCCGCCGAGGTTGCTGCCCTGAGTGCAACCGAAGCAAGCAAGGTCGCAGGCTCGAGTGACGTGAATCTGCATCACGCCACCACGCCAGATCCCGTGGCGAACCTGCCCTGGCGATTTCATTTTAGACAGACACTTGGTTTCGTTCATACTGTTTCCAGAGGTTTGCTAGGTCAGCTACTACGCCCATGCTTGGGCCCAGCCGGTGCAGACACTTCTTGCGAAGGTCGCCAACCAGATGAACCACGCGTGCGTGCGTTGACCAGGATTCACGGTACGCATTCCATTCCGCACAATGAAGCGTCGTGATGGTGACATTGGGATGAGGATGAGTCTCGATCGTTCGCATCAATGAGCTTTGATTGATCCCTCCATAACGAGGTTTGTACTGAGCGTGGATCGACGGGTACGCCAGCATCAACATCGCCGTGTCATGCCATCTGCGGAAGAACTCTTTAACACAAGGCGTCGCACGAAGCAAGACCAAACCTGTGTTAATGAGAAAATCTGCACTGCCATCTCTCGTCGTGTACGCTAGATCCGCATCGATCTCTTCGAGAGGCTTCAGGCTCTTCAACACGAACGTATCACAGTCGAGCAAGCAGATCTGCTCACCGTCTGGCAGCATCTGCACCAGCTCACAATAGTGCCGAGTCTTGCGTGCGTTGGCTGTGTAACCCGCGTACTGACCGACGCCCACCTTGCGAAGATCGGAGTCGGAGTTCGAGCGGTAGAACACCTCGATGGGCGTCTCTGGTGAGTTCACTCGCATACTAGCGACGAGTACCTTCACCATCCGCTTGTACATCGGTGGGCTGTCAGCAAATAGAGTTGTGATTACTCTCATGTCCAGGCAGGCGGGTTGAGTGGGCAGATCTCGGTTTTCATGGCTAGCTTATTATTGGTTGGGTGGCTGAGCTTGTCGTTGACTGGGCAACCGCACTTGCCGCAGAACTCACCTCGATAGTTGCCCACCATCATGAACGGGCATGCTCGGCAGATGGCCAGCCTCTCGTTTACTTCCTCTTGGGTTCGCACTGGCCTATTAGCGGCTTCCCACTTCAGTACCGCAGCAGCCTTGCTGGCTAGCAGCCTGAGCTTGCCTGGGTCTTGGTGCTTCTCGAAGTCCTTGCACAATCTGCATTGCTGCACGCCTACCGCAGCGAAGCTACCAGGGAACGGAGCAGCCAGCGAGTGCTCAGGGTGGTCACAATGGAACGTAGCTCGATCGAGTCGAGCACCACATCCTGATGGTACGTACGCTGGGCCACCGAGGTGGGCGCACGCGAAGCTATCGGCCTCGCGGTTGACTTGGAGTTTCTTGCCGGTCGGTTTGCGAGCTATTGCATCGGTAGGGCATGGCACTATCACTGTCCTGCCATCCGGCAGCGTGATCTCTGCGGTGCCATCTGCTCGTAGTACGGTCTTAGTCACTTAAGCTGAACTCCGCTGTGCCAGCTGCGTAGTAGCAAACGCGATGGATAGGAGCACCATCCATATCATATCCACTGTAATCGAACGGCGTGCTCCAGCAGCTGTACGCTACCATACATTGATTGGCGTTACTGTAATGGTACTCGCCGGTGCAGCCAGGCGAACCGCAATTGCAACCAAATAAACTGAAGGCTGATTGCCAGTCAGTTGAGTTCTTGATCTTATCCCAGATGGTTGCACCAGAGACCTCTGACAGATCGAGGGTGCATGATAGGCCGAATCCTAACCCAGCACCAGAGATACACTCTGGTGTGCCACCAGTCCAGGGTGTCGCGGTACCGCTATTGTACACCCGAGGGCCGAGTATCTCACAATTGTTCCCTGGTGCCCCATCTGTGCAAACCCCAGTCAAATGCGGACCAACATAATCATAATCACCGTTGTAATCGGTGCAGTACTGGCCGTACCCGAAGTACAAACAGATGCTAACAATGCTACCATTGATGGTTATAGCTGCGAAGGCGTACACCCATGCGTTCTCAGGGATGTAGGTATGGCCATCGACCACGGTGATTGTGTGGGGATGCACCTGAGAGCAAGTTACCGTGATCCCCCAAGTCACTAGCGATGACGGTGCTGGTCCGCCACTACCAGGATCGTCACAGGTCGTATAGAAATAGCTGATCCCATCGGCCACTATTTCATGTGAAGTGTACGTTTCACTTTCAAAGTACGTGACTGCACCTTGAGCGCAGCATTTGTTTCCAGGACCAGGAGGGCCACCAGCTAGATAGCCCTCCATACCGCAGTTGTAATCGCTTGCCGGATCGAAGTTGATAGAGTCATAGGTTGCCTCGACGCAATCTGGTGTCATAGTCCCATTGTAGGTGACTTCGAATACCTCCGCTGCAACGGAGTACGCAGGGAACACTGCGCTAGCAGGTACGCCATGTCCTGGCGTCCAGAACGGATCGTCGCATGGTTCTGGCTTCTCAATTTCAGTTGCTGGTGTGGAGTAAAGCCACGTACATCCGCCACCACACGCCTCTGGTTCGAATGCTCCCCATGGAAAATCGCTGAGGTCCTCGATCAATTCAAGCTCTAGCCCACCGCTCCAAGCGCTGAACGGTGCAGTGCTGAACACCATCTTATCGAGTGCGTATCCGTTGGTACCGCAGTCTACTCGCTGAATGTCTGCTGGCATGTCATCGTCGTTGGCTTCCAGCAACGAGAAGCTTATTGACAGCGTCTCTGGCAAGCCTACTTGCTCTCGCGTTGGGCAGCAGCATTGCCCTGGCACAAATAGCTCACCAGCGTCCGGTGGTGGAGCTATGATAACTGCCCGACCGGGAAACCCAACCCCACCCGACTCGCCTGAACCGCCCCCGCCTGGGGCACCGCCACGCTGCGAGCCATCTAAGCCAGGCTCGCCAGGGGCACCACCGTTCCCACCACTGCCGCCACGGCACACGCCTAACCCACCGTAGGAGTCAACCGTGCCCACTCCGCTACCGCTGGCAGGGTTCCCGCTAACACACGGATCACCGCCTGCCCCACCACCACCGCCTGTGTCAGAATCGAACGTACCCACAAACGGTATGGTGTACTGAGCGTCGCCACCATCGCCACCTCCTGCGGTGTATGTACCATCGCCGCCTGAGCTGCCCGCACCACCTATCTTGGTGACGCCATTCTCACCGGCGAAGCAAGTCAGATCCTTCGTGGTGCCACCGTCTTGCGAGAACCAAGAATCATCATTCGGGTAGTCGCCCACATGGATTGTACATTCGTCGCCAGTCAACGGAATGATCTTCGCTGTCCAGCCTCCGCCACCTCCGCCACCTCCGCCGACCTCGGACGTCGATGCGCCCGGACCGCCTGGTGGACTCCAGAGTTGGACGAGTGCAGACTCGACGCCTTCTGGCGGAGTCCATGCGTGGTCGCCAGCAGTGTCGAACTTCGTGATTTCGACATCGACAGGCACTACGATGGCTCTTCTAAGCTAGGACCAGTTGTGCAGTCCGCACTGATGACTGAATAGACGCTACCGTTTTGAAGCACCCACATCGGTGCTCCTGAACGGATGCCTGTGAAGAATCGATTGAGGCATTCAACCTCATCGCCAGACGCGAAACCAGCTGTCGTTACTGGTTGGAACATGCCCATGCCTGCGTCGCCTTCGCCCCAGCCGTCTGCTCCGAGAATAGCTCCCATCGCTCGACCGAACAGGAGGTTGACGGTGCCTCGACCACTGCCTCCCTGCACCGGAATCGAGTTGAGCATTGCTCCGTTCTGGAACATGCCGGGGAGCATCACGCTCCGCATCGACGCTCTCCTGATCTTATTCAGGAAATCAGCGGTGATGCGGTCGCCCTTCTTGATGTCCGGTACAGAATCAATGAACGTCATGGGAGCACTCCCGACATATCGTAGGTGGGGTAGTTCTTGTATTCGACAGCTGGGCCACCATCAGGGATGTACCACTGAGGTGAGTAGAGCTGAGTCTTGGGGTTCCAGAACTGGTTCCAACCATGCTCACGATAGGAGAAGCGAATCTCCATCTCGAACTTATCCGCGTCGCCTGTCGTGACAGTGCGACTGATCCTGGGAGCATTCGCCAGTAGCGTCTCTTCAGGGAACGTAACGCCGAGGGATGGGCTCGCGACGTCATCGTCGTTGACGTGATCTGTGATGCCTAGGATAGCTATCGGGATCGTAGTCAGCCCTACCCAGCGAAGAACATAGTCAAACCCAATGATTAATCTGCTCGGTGCCTCTTCTGGCGTTACCTCTTGCTCGACAGTCGGCGTGCTATCCCAGTAGAACCGCTGCTGATCTTGAGCGTCCTTGGGGTTGATCTTGATCATCTCACCGTTGGCTTCAACGGTTTCGAAGTAGAGAGCGATGTCCTCTTCTTCGCCACCCGGCGACCCAGTGTCACCACCTCGCGTGAAGTTGACGGTGAGCTTCGCCTTGGGGTAGGTGTTCAGGACGACACCTCCGCCCTCGATCAGCACCTTACCCGCGTATGGTTCGATCGATCCGCTCGTGGCCCACATCAAGCTACCAGCACGGTAGGGCCATTCGAGGAAGTTCGACAGGATGTTATCGAACACACCATGGCGATCGTCCCACGGCACCAGCAACTGGGCTGAGGCATCCCACTTCTCTTCGGTGTACGTCTCCTTCTCGGAGTATGCAAGCACCTCCGGCTCTGAGTACGACGTCATGCCCGTTAGCCAAGTCATCCTGCCCTCGCTACTGAGCTATCTTTGTCGAGGATCTTCTGGAGCAGCTCATTTCGAACTTTGTTTTGATCTGCGTCCTTCTTCATTTCAATCAGCATCTGTTTCTGCTGGTCGACCACCTTCTCTTCGCCCTCGCTAGCCCGAGCAGTTTGGATCCGGCGAAACACCGAGCCAGCGTCCTCGATAGCAGACTGGAATGGCTTGCGTTGTTCGGTCTTGACGTCCTTCAGAGCGTCGCCGACCGCCATCATCGTGTTGGCTGACTGAGCGATCGCTAGGCTCATCATGTTGGCGAAGCCACCACCCAACCCGTCGGAGCCAGCACCCATGGAGATCAGACCTTTGCTGAACACACCCTGCGGAATCATTGGGTTTGACAGAGCCATCATGTCCAGTGCAGATTTCTGTGCTTGTATAAAGAACTCATGCGGACGAACTCCGAAGCTTGTCGATGTGCTCTTCTTCGGCTTCTTGTTGATGTCCGCTAGAACACGATCTGCTTCTTCACCAAACGTACCGCGAGCAGCGAGTTCTTTCTCCGAGTCTCGGAGCTCCGCCATGGCAACGCCACGATCCTGGATTGCTTTAATCAGAGCGTCGTTCGCCTCTTTGTTCTTAGCCCCACCAGGCATTGCGATGACCGTCGATAGGATCATCTTCTGGATGTCCAGGATCTGGACTTTGATATAGTCGAACAGCCACTTCAACGTTGCTGGCAGCCGACGCACTGCAGCCTCGATGTACGAGAACAGCTTCAAGACCAGATCGTTCATAGTCTTGATCGCACCCTGAGCACTGTCCGATTGCATGATAGCTGAGAGCCATCCGTTGAACTCCTCGGCTATTTGTTTAATGTGCTTGGCCAGCGTTCGTAGTGTTGGGAGCAACTGCTTGGCCAGTTCCAGAAACGGACCACCGAGCGCTTCCTCGATGTCGCCAGCGAGGTTCCGCAGCTGAGCATGAATGCCAGAATAAGTGGCTGTGATCTTCGCATTTGCATCACCGTACTTACCGATGATGCCGTCAAGGATTGCTGCCTGAGCTTCAGCGGTTCTACCGTGCTTCAGTAAATCCTGAATGTGCTCGCGTTGTTCAGTAGTGAGCGTAATCTGAGCACGACGAAGCATCATCAATGCTCGTTCAGGGTATGCGATTGCTCGGCCGACAATCTGAGCAGCCTCGGTGACGTCCATCTTTTGGACAGCCGCCATCTGCACCGAGGCCTCGGTGACCCGCTTGAGCGTATCACCATAGAGATTGAAGCGGATGATGGACGTCTGAGCCATCTTGATCGCTTCGTCGCCGAAGATAGATACGTCTTCTAAGGCGTTGGCCTGCTCCTTTAGCTCCTCCGTCGTGACGCCGAGACTGCGGCCGGCTTGTTTGACTGCAAGGTCTAGACGAACATCGACGTCCTCAGCTTCGGACGCCGCGTCCATCCAGCCGATGATGGCGGACTTCGCATCGCTAAGTGTACTAGCAATCGTGTTGAAGGCCTTAGACGCAGCCCAGCCAGCGAATGCTGCAATGCCGATCTGCTTGACCTTGTTACCCCAGCCCTCGATGTAGCCTTTGAGACCATCGAGGCTACGCCGAACTTCCGCTAGATCAGCAGCGAATTTTACTTCTGCATCCGCTGCTGGCATGCTACTTTCCTTGTTCGGCTAACCAGCGATTAAAGGCAGCCTCCGTCGCGAAAGTTATCGTTCCGCTTTCGTGCTTGCCTAAGATTGCACTCAGCTGAGGTAGAGTGATTGATCCAATGTTGACGATCTGTTGACCGTAAGCTGTCACGAGGACTTTGATCACCTCCGAGCGGTCGATCTCTTCCTCGGTTTCCTCTTCGTCCCCCTTTTTGCCTCGGGAGTTTTGCTCCGAGGAATCAGCAGCTCAATGGACGGAAGGATTCGATCTATCGACTGCCGGTCCTCGCACCATTTCTTAACCTCGGATAACTGCACCTCCGGATGCTTGTGGAGCACCATGCGGTGGATCATCCGCATCAGTCCGCCAGCCGTCATTAGCTTCGCGAATCCGTTCCTGAAGATGTTGATTTGATTGGCTTGATCCGTAGCAGACTTGACTAGCATCTCGCGGACGTCGGCTGGGGTCGTCTCGGAGATACCATCCGTTACAGTTCGAATCACCTCACTCTTCATCCACAATTCGAGATGCTCAAGGTCCTCCAGGGTTAGCGGGCTAAATTGAAACTCTTGTTGGCCGAGGGTTACTGGAACTGCTGCTTGGGTCGCGTTCATCAACTTATCTCATTTCCATAATAGGTCGAGCCATCAGGAAGTAGAATCTCACCGAGAGCAGCTGGTGTCCGCTCACGCAGAGCAGTCCACTGGCCATTGACGGTGTAACTGATCATCTGGTTGCTCTCGCGATCGACGACGAAGTTCGATTTGTCACCGAAGATGATCGCGTCGAACTCGAAGAACAACGTGGCCGTCACGTACACGCGAACGCGTCGTGTGGCGTTCAGAGCGTAGAGAGCCACCTCACGGTTGTCGCTCTCTACCGAGAAGCTGATCGTGGATTCCAGGTTGCCAGCCTCGCGGTAGATCAACCCGTCCTCGGCGGTCTCCGTGATCGGGCGACGCCAGGTCAGCGTGATGTCCTGCACCGCATCGACATCCGTCCAGGTATCGCTGTCTGGTGTCCCCTCGATAGCGATCTTGCCCCATTTGCCGGACGCCGATGGCTCGCGAGTTGGATCAACGTGCTGCGGAGTGGTATTCTTCTCCAGGATACCTTGGGCACCCCAGTTGGCGGTCCAGCTAATCGCTGCACCAGACTTCACCGGGATGCTCAGCGTTGTCTCGTAGATGATGACAACGCCTTCGTAGTTGACGATCTCGGTTGGCTTGGCCGACGCCACGCCGATGAACGGGATGTCATCGTCGTCGGGCATCAAGGGGATGTATCCATAGCCCTTGATGTTGCCGGTCTCGCCGATGTTCCCTTCGAGTACGACCGTACCGCCAGGAGCGCAGCTGGCCTGGTACGATGATAGGGATGCCGTTTGCGAGGAGCTCCACATGGCGACGCATGGGACACCATCTACGTACGCGTATTTGCCGGTTCGTCTCATGCGAAGTCAGCCTCTGCAAAGGTGCAAATTATGTTGACGTTCCACAACGCAGTCCAGCCTTCGATTCCTCGATTGACTTCGGGATTCGACAGGCCCATGGTAGCTGCATCGATCGTAACGTCCCTAACAAATTGGCGATTGTTGAATTCTAGTGTATCGAGGGTTCCGTACTTGAGTCCGTGAAGCACTCCCAGCAGCTTCCAAAGCTGAGGGAAAAGAGCGTACCCCAACCGCTGGTCACCAGTATTGAGAAGCAGCTGGTAGCTCGCTGTAATATCAGTCTCTGCGCTGTTGCCGCCGAGGATTCCGCTAAAGCCAGCTGGCCTTGCCTGGAATTCGGGGAGCTCATCGTCGGTAGGTTGGTCTGGTTGAGGATCACGCGATGAGTTCCAGGAGACGATCTTCATCTTCGCATCGAGCAACGATTTCTCGATGGCCATGTGAAGTTTCGTAAATGGGTCTTTCTCCTCAGCCATTCAAAAGGATTCTCTTGCCGGACGTAGCTAGCTGCTTCAGGGTCTTCTCGTCTGGGTCCACCAGGATCTTCCGTCGCGGGAGGCGACCACCACCACGCTGGTGGAACGACAGGATATCCGTGACGGTTGCTTTGCCGTCGGGATACTTAGCGGTTCCACCGAACTCCACGGTGGCTTTGAAGACATGGCGACCGGAGGACTGAACCGGCCCTGGGTTCAGCAACTGCGGATCCAATTGAGCGAAGAGCAAGCCAGTGTCGCGGAGGATCGTTACCGTTCCTCCAGCTTGGACCAGGCGTCCTTTCCCTGCCTTGCTCGTATCTCGGGCCAGCGAGCTCCGTTTCTTATCAACCCGCTTGCCCTTGCGTCGGCGAAGAACCGTGCTTAGTGCGAGAGCAGGCCAGTCACCACCACCACGACTGTAGGTGTTAAAACGTCGGCGGATGAATGCACCGTAAATCCGCGACCACTGAAGAAACATCTTCTGGATGGTTGCAGGATTAGATGCTGCTCGGCGGAGCTTGTCCAGCTGACCGCCGAGCTTCACCTTTACGTCAAATGATGCCACCGGCTTAGCTTGGATCTTCCTCGGTTCCAGTGTGGCCGAGAACGAGCAGCTTCGGCCGCTTGCAGATCATGAGCGGATTGGACTCCGTGTGGATGTCCATACCGCTATCCCAATCCTTGGACTGTTGCTGAGCGTAGATCACCTTGCCAGGCGTGTTGACATCGGTCATCGTTTCGGCCGGAGCGTAGTGCTCCTCGAACAGATCGGGTACACCCACCGGGAAGAAATGGGCCCGGTCTGCATCGATGAAGTCCACGCTACCGACCTTACCGCGGTAGCACTCGAATGTGATATCACCGAACGTGACCTGGTTGGTACCACGGCCCATCGTGCCGGTGCCCTGCTGCACAGCGGCCCACTTGAATGTGGTCTGCTCGTTGTAGATCGTCTTGATCTCCTCGTTCATCACGAGGTTGCGGAAGAACGTCGCACCAACAAACGCATGGATGTGATCGTAGGTGTTGCCACCAAGGACCTCTTCCATGTAGGCGATGATATCGAGGCAGACACCCTTGATATTCTCGCCAGAACCTTCCAGATCGAAGAAGAACTCTTCCTGGGTGATGCCGAACGCGTCGAACAGATCGACAAGCTCCGTGAGGCCTTGGTCCGCGTCCACCACGATGCCCTTGATGGCACCGATGCGGTGGAACTCATGCGTAACCTCGTGGCTCGCCCGCATGTCGGTCAGCCGATCCGTTACGATACCGACGACGCTTTCCAGTTGGTCTTCGGTAGCGAACTCGCGGATGCCGGACAGAGCAGACGGAAGCACCGCATCGTCGTACGGAACGTACGGGATGGCGATCGGCAGT
>Ga0247830_10000177_pt1 | contig 20018 bp, 18 predicted proteins | sample 12C_Control_Day5_FD_207766 | JGI IMG/M metagenome (GOLD analysis project Ga0247830, IMG submission 207766) | Soil microbial communities from agricultural site in Penn Yan, New York, United States - 12C_Control_Day5 | ecosystem: Environmental > Terrestrial > Soil > Agricultural land | place...
GGATTATACAGATCTGGCGGGTAAAAAGTTCCGTAAGTGTTCGGATTCGAACGGCTTGCGGCTTCCGACCCGCTTTCGGCTCCGGCTTTCGACTTGCGGCTTCGGCAGCTTACGGCTTCGTCACTGCTCGAGCACATACTCTTTCCGCTCCACTACCCACGAGGCGATCCACAGGGACACCCCCCAGATAAGGAAGAGGCCGAGGAGGCTGGTCAGGAGTCCTGGGGTCTGACGGAACATGCCCTGAAGCATGCTCAGTGCGGAATCGTTCGGCATGGCGTGCGGAACGAGTGCCTGCACGTAGAACGCCACGGTGTAGTACTTGAGGTAGCCGGGGAATACGAGTGCAGCCTGTTCCCAGCCGAAAATGAAGATCAGCCCGATGAGCAGGGGACGCTTGAACTTCCCGCCGATGAAGGCGAACACCGCCCCGTACACCGCCAGGCCCAGCGCGAGCAGGACGAGGTCCTTCAGCAGGTCCAGGAACGATCCTCCCAGCGAGCCCTGCATGGGCACGATGAGCAGATACACGAGCACGACCGACGGCAGCACCACGAACACCGTGCAGACCAGGTAGGCCAGATACTTGCCGAGGAGCACGGATCCTTTTGAGATCGGGCGCGTGAACAGATACGTGATCGTCTTGTCTTCGATTTCGTCGGCGATGAGCGAGGTGCCGTAGAAGACGCCGAGGACCGGCACGATGAACCGCAGATAAAAGATCCAGATCATCATCCCGAAGATTGCCGGTCCGGTCATCCGCGTCTGTTCGAAGAGCGGCGCGCCCAGCCCGACGAGCGCCCGGATGATCAGCGAGATCAGCACCGGCGCACTCACGATGAGCGCCATGAACACGGTGCGGCGCGACCACAGCATCTCGCCGATCGACAGGTCCATGACGCGGAGCGCCGACGTGAAGACGCTGGGTGCCGGTGGCAGGGGGCGTGAAGTCATCTCAATTCCGAATGGCGAATGCCGAAGGCGCGAAGATCATTTACTTCACCAGATACTGGAACACGGCCTGGAGGTTGTCGTCGGGGGACGTGACTTCTTCGATGGTACCGTAGTCGCCGCTCGCCGCCAGCTCGGTCACCCGCGTGTAGAACGCGTCGGGCTGGCCAGTCTCGACGATGACGGCGCCTTCCTCGAAGCGCATGCTGCGGACGTCGACGCGGTCGATGAAATCGCGGGCGAGGCCGCGCGGGTTCTCCGCACGCACGTACACCGTGTGCGGATGCTCGTCGATGAGATCGCGGATCGCGTGCACGTCTCCTTCGGCGAGGATCCTGCCGTTGTTGATCAGGAGGATGTTGCCGGTCATCGACTCGATTTCGTGCAGGATGTGGCTCGAGACAATGATGCTCTTGCCGCCCCGGGCCCACTCGCGAATCATCCGGATGGTCTTGCGGCGCGCGATCGGATCCATCCCCGCCAGAGGCTCATCGAGGATCAGCAGCTGAGGATCGTGAACGATCGCCTGCGCCAGTTTCACGCGCTGCCGCATCCCCTTGCTGTAGGCGCCGATCTTCTTGTTCGCCGCCTCCATGAGATCGACCATGGTCAGCGCGCTCGTTGCCGCTTCCGTCGATTCCTTCTCGCTGAGACCGTTCAGCCGCACGAGCGCGGTGACCCATTCGAGTCCGGTCATCCGTTCGTAGAACGCGTCCTGCTCGGGGCAGAAACCGATCTGGAAATACAGGTGCGGGTTCCGCCAGATCGGCTCACCGAGCACCGTGATCGTGCCCTTGTTCGGCGCGAGCTGGCCGGTGATCAGCTTCATGAACGTGGACTTGCCGGCGCCGTTGGGGCCAAGAAGTCCGGTGATGCCGGGCGGAACCGACACGCTCACGTCGTTCAGGCCGATGACCTGCCCGTACCACTTCGACACGTGGTCCGCCGCGACAATCGGTGCGGTGGTGGCCGTCATGTCACGATCTCCACGCCGCGAACCCGCCGCTCGAGCACCGAAACCGACAACGCGATCAGTCCAAGCACGACGATGAGCGACACCTGCCATGGCGTGGTGTATCGGGGCGGTTGCCTGAAGATCACGTCGACGACCTGGCTCAGGTTCGATCCGACCGAGAGCCAGGACACGCTCGTGCTGCCGGTGATCAGATACATCGCACCGTAGATCGCCCCGGTGAAGAAAAGGATCCCGGCGTAGAGGATTCCAACGTAGCGACTGCTCTTCGACAGCGAAGACAAGGCGAGCATCGTGAACGTGGCGAGCAGCGCCTGCAGGACAGAGGCGACCGTTATTGCCGGGAAGAGGAACAGGTTGTTCTTCATGAATTCGAAACTGCCCTTGAACAGCACCTGCAGAATGAGCAGCAGAATCCCCGGTACCCAGGTGACGAGCATGAGAAACGTGAAGAGGACGGCCGCCTTGCCGACGATGTACTCCGAGCGCAGGAGCGGCTTCGACAGGTAGATCTGCAGGGCGTTGGCGCGCCGATCGTTGGCAATCAGCCCCGCCCCGACATAGATCGTCATCACGAAGACGAAGAAGTCCTGCTGCTCGAGGAAGCTGCGGAACATCTTCGCGTCAGGGGCGAGGAGCGCGGCCGTCTGCGGGTAGTTCGACGCGACGTAGATCTGCACGGCGCGGACGACGAACGGCATCCAGCCGAAGAGCAGCAGGCCGATGAACATCCGCTTGCGCAGCATGTTCATCACGCCGGCTTTCGCGATCACCGTCCAGGAGCGCCCCAGCGGAGCACGAAGGCCGGCGTAGCGGCGATAGCTTTGATCATGGATGGGCATGGTTACGTGCCACGTGCGACGGGCTCACGAGCAAGCGGCGAAGCGCGATGTGCGACGTGCATCACTCCTCCCCCACCGCTTTCGCGAACACGTCCTCGAGAGTCGGAATGCTCGGACGCAGGTGCCTGATCTGCGCGCGGCGCTCGGTGGCAAGCCTGAAGATCTCGCGCTGATCGCGTCCCGCCGGCACGAACACGCGCATCACGTCTTCGTCGGTTGAATGACACTCCATGCCGTTGGCGCGCAGGATCTCGATGAACTCAGGAAGATTTCCCTTGATCCGGAGTTCGAAGACGCGGCCGGCCGGCCCTTTCAACTGCTCGATCGGGCCCTGCGCTACGACCTGCCCCTTGTCCATCACGACCACGTGATCGCAGGTGTACTCGACATCCGGCAGCAGATGCGACGAAAGAATGAGATTGACGTTCTTGTTGTGGCCGAGATCGCGAATGAGCTCGAGCATCTCGTCGCGCCCTTTCGGGTCCATTCCGTTGGTCGGCTCATCGAGGAACAGCAGATCCGGATCGTGGACGAGCGCCTGCGCCAGCTTGATCCGCTGCTTCATGCCTGTCGAGTACGTCTCAACGTTGCGGTAGCGGGCTTCGCCGAGGCCGACGTAGTAGAGGACCTCGTGTGCCCGCTGCATGGCGTCGACGGGAGGCAGGCCCGCGAGTTGCCCGCAGTAGCCAACGAACGACACCGCATTCATGCCGGGAATGTGTGCGTCGCTTTCCGGCATGTAGCCGATGCGCGCGCGGATCTCGAGCGGACGGTCCGCAACATTCAGCCCGAGCACCGTCATTCGCCCCTCGGCCGGCTTGACGAAGCCAAGCAACGCTTTGAGCATCGTACTCTTGCCGGCGCCGTTCGGACCGAGCAGACCGACGGCGCCCTGCGCGAATCTCGCGCTCACGTTCCGCAGTGCTCGATTGTTCCCGTAGATGACGGTTACGGCATCGAGATGTACGACAGTGTCGGTCTGGGCAGGGCCGGGGCCTGCGGCAGTCTCGGCCATAAATGAGGTTGTCTGCACGCGTTAGCTTATACGGGATTGAGAGTGTTCGGGTTCGGACAGGCGCGAAACTCCAAACTACAACTCCACACTTCGAAAAGAACGAAACTCAGAACGACGAAAGGAAGCGGGATGCGCGAACGGATCGGCGCTCTTTCGTCCTTTTTGAAGTTTGTAGTCTGCAGTTCGTCGTTGAAGGTGTTGCGCCTCACAACGATCCCTTCAGCCCGAGCACATCGGCGCGTTCCCTCATGAACGCGATGACGTTGGCAACGTGCTGATCGAGGGGGAAACCGATCTCCTCCGCACCGCGGCGGAGATCGTCGCGACTGACCGCTCGGGCGAACGCCTTGTCTTTCATCCGCTTGATCACCGACGAGGCCTCCAGATCCATGACGCTCTTCGATGGGCGCACGAGCGCCGCGGCGGTGACGAATCCAGACATTTCGTCGCAGGCATACAGCGCGTGCTCGAGGCGTGATGCACGCGCCACGCCGGAGTAATCGGCGTGCGACAGGATCGCGCGCGTCACCCAGTCGGGATACCCCTTTTCTTTGAGGACCTCGACGCCGCGAAATGGATGATCCTTCGCGTCGGGGTAGCGCTCGTAGTCGAAGTCGTGGAGCAGCGCGACCACCGCCCAGTCCTCCTCCGGTTCTCCCCACAGGCGCGCGTAGCCGCGCACCGACGCTTCCACCGCGAGCATGTGCTTTCGCAGGCTCTCGCTCGCCGTCCATTCCGTCATCAAGCCGTACGCGTTGTCTCTCGATAGCTCCACGTCAGTGCACCCCGATCCTACTCACCCATGACCTTCACGACAACGCGCTTGCGCCGTTGCCCGTCGAACTCGGCATAGAAGACCTGCTCCCAGGGGCCGAGATCCAGCGCGCCAGCCGTAATAGGAATAACGACCTGATGCCCCATGATCGTCCGCTTCAGGTGCGCGTCCGCGTTGTCTTCGCCGGTCTGATGATGCTTGTAGGGAAGGCCGGCGGGAGCAAGCTTCTCGAGCCACACCTGGAAGTCCGAGATCAGCCCGTCCTCCCAATCATTTACATACACGCCCGCGGTGATGTGCATCGCGGACACGAGCACCATGCCTTCCTGAACGCCGCTCTTTTTCACGATGCCCGTGACTTCATCGGTGATGCGGATGAACTCCTGGCGTTTCTTCGTGTTGAACCAGAGATAGTCGGTGAAGGTGGCCATAATTTTCGGCTTCCGGCTGCCGGCTTCCGCGGCTTTCGGTTTCGGCGGCTGCCGGCTTCCGCCGCTTCCGGACCGGCAGCCAGCGGCAGCCGGAGGCCTGAAGCCGGAAGCCGAACTACAGCGGCAGGGATGCCTCTGCGTTGAAGTCCCACGCACCAGTGTGCCCGGCTCTGAACCGCCGCAAACCGGCGGCCCCGATCATGGCGGCGTTGTCGGTCGACAGCGACAGCGGCGGCACGAACACGGGGATGCCGTACCGCTTTCCACGCTCTTCGGCTTCCGCGCGCAGGCGGCTGTTAGCCGAGACGCCCCCGGCGATCCCGATGCTGTGCACGTTCAGCCAGCGTGCGGCTTCGAAGGTGCGATCGAGCAGCGCATCGACGACGACACGCTGAAAGCTCGCGGCGATGTCGGCCACGAGCGTCTCCGGAAGTGCGACGCCATGCGCCCGCGCGTCCTTCACGTACCTCAGAACCGCCGTCTTCAGGCCGCTGAAACTGAAGTCGACGCGCCGTGCCACATCTGGGGGAAGGAGACCGACCGCGGTATCCGAGGGCGCGTTCCTGTCGGCGTGCGTCAAACGCGTCATCGGAAAATCGATCGCGCGATCGTTGCCCTGCTTCGCGAGCCGATCGATGATCGGTCCGCCGGGATATCCCAGGCCCAGGAGTTTCGCGACCTTGTCGTAGGCCTCACCCGCCGCATCGTCGCGCGTCCGCCCGATCAGACGGTACTCGCCTGGCGAGGAGACGAGATACAGGCTCGTGTGACCGCCCGACACGACGAGGACGGCGGCCGGTAACGGCAGTTCGCCGTGCGCGAGCGTCAGCGATTCGATGTGCCCGCCGAGATGGTGGACGGGAACGACCGGAATACCGCGCGACCAGGCGAGCGCCTTGGCGAACGAAACCCCTACCAGCAGTGACCCGACGAGACCGGGCCCCTGCGTGACCGCGATCGCACCGATATCGTCCAGGGTCACGTTCGCATCGGTCAGCGCCTGTTCGACAACCCCGCAAATGTCGCGCACGTGCTGGCGTGAAGCGAGCTCCGGAACGACTCCTCCCCACTCGCGATGGATCGCTGACTGGGAGGCGACGATATTCGCGGCTATCGTCCAGGGACGTGCGGCATCGCCCGTTTCGGTCAGGACGGCGGCCGCGGTCTCGTCGCACGACGTCTCGATTGCCAGCAGTCGCACCGCCGCTCAACCCACTCGAACGGCGCGGTCCTCGAAGGCCTTCTTCAGCGACTCGCTGTACGGCGGCCGGAACACTCCGCGCTCGGTGATGATCCCGGTGATGTAGCGCTGCGGCGTGACGTCGAACGCAGGGTTGCGGAACTTCGCTCCTTCGGGGGCGAGGCGCGACGACCCGAGATGCGAGACTTCGCGCTGATCCCGCTCCTCGATCGGGATGTGATCGCCGTCAGGTGTGGCGAGGTCGATCGTGGAGAGCGGCGCGGCGACATAGAACGGGATCTTGTGCTCGTGCGCGAGCACGGCCACCGTGTAGGTCCCGATCTTGTTGGCGGTATCGCCGTTCGCCGCGATACGATCGGCACCGACGACCACGATGTCGATCTCGCCCGCCCGCATCAGCGGACCGGCCATGCTTTCCGTGATCACCGTCGTGCTGATGCCTTCACGGACCAGCTCCCACGCCGTCAGCCGGGACCCCTGAAGGAAGGGACGTGTTTCGTCGGCGAACACGGCGACCTTCTTCCCCTGCTCGACGGCTGCGCGGATCACTCCCAGCGCGGAGCCATAGCCGGCTGTGGCAAGCGCTCCGGCATTGCAATGCGTGAGCACTCGCGCGCCATCCGCAACCAGCGAGGCACCAAACGCGCCCATCGCACGACAGTTCGTCACGTCTTCGTCGTGAATGGCGCGGGCTTCGCGTTCGAGCCGGGGGGCGAGCTCCCCGGGAGACTCTCCGGCCTGCGCCCCTTCACTGAACGCACGCTTCATCCGCTCGATCGCCCAGAACAAGTTGACGGCCGTCGGCCTCGTCGCCGCCATCATGTCGCAGGTCTTCTGGAACTCGACGGCAAACTGCTTCGTGCCCTTGGCGGTGCTGCGCTGCATGCCGAGCGCGATGCCCATCCCGGCGGCGACGCCAATCGCGGGTGCGCCGCGGATCACCATCGTCCGGATCGCTTTCGCGACTTCCTGCGAGGTCCGGCAGCGCACGTAGATCTCCTGGCCGGGCAGCTTGCGTTGATCGACCATGACGACGGTGTCGCCCTGCCATTCAATAGTGGGAAGCATTGCCTTATTTTAGCAGCCGGCTGTCGAACGGCAGCGGCAGCAAATCGGCGAGGCGATGGCGGCCGGCGGGGCCTTTCAGGTTCGCGAGGATCACGTCGATGTCGCCGCAGTACTCCCACAGCAACTGACGGCAGGGGCCGCACGGCGGAGTCGGTGTGTCGGTATCCGCAACCACCGCGATACGCGTGAATGCCAAGTGTCCGTCCGAAAGCGCTTTCACCAGCGCGACCCGCTCGGCGCACAGGGTGAGCCCGTACGACGCGTTTTCGATGTTGCAACCGGTCACCAGCGCGCCGCCGCGGACCTCGAGTGCCGCGCCAACCTTGAATCCGGAATACAGCGCTTGCGCGTTGAGCCGCGCCTGAGTCGCGACCTCGATCAGCGGCATGTCGTCGATCGGGTCATGGAGCGACAGGGGTTGCCACCCCGACTCGCTGCGACGATCGGGGCCGGAGCGGCGTTCGTGCTTGCGACGGCGTTCGATCTGCGGCCAGCGCTGGCTTTCAGAGTCGCTCAACGATCCCCTCCAATAACGCCGAGAACTCCCCTTTCACGCGTCGCGCGACTTCCATCACCTCGTCGTGGCGGAGGGGTTCTGGCAGCACGCCGGCAGCCGGATTCGTGATGCAGGAGATGCCGAGCACCTCCATATCCATGTGCCGTGCGACGAGAGCTTCTGGCACTGTGGACATTCCGACCGCGTCGGCACCGATCGTCCGCAGGAAGCGGATCTCTGCAGGCGTCTCATAGCTGGGTCCATGCAAGGCCACGTACACTCCGTGCGCGATCGCAACGCTCTTCGCCCGTGCCGCGTCGTCGGCGATCCCACGCAGCCGGCGCGAGTACACCTCGGTCATATCGGGGAAGCGCTGGCCGAAGCGGTCCTCGTTGGGCCCGATCAGCGGACTGCTGCCGAGCAGGTTGATGTGATCGTCGATCACCATCAAGGTTCCCGGCTTGAACGCGATGTTGATGCCGCCTGCGGCGTTGGTGAGGATCAGCCGCTTCACACCGATGAGGCCGAGCACCCGCGTAGCGAACGTCACCGTGCGCAGGTCGTGCCCCTCGTAGAAGTGCGCACGTCCCGAGAGCGCCGCAACCTTCTTCCCCGAGAGCGCGCCGACCACGAGCTTGCCAGCGTGACCGATCACGGCCGACGCCGGCCAGTTCGGGATCTCCGCATATGCCGTGGTCATCGCATCGGTCAGGCCCCCGGCGAAGTCACCGAGGCCCGAACCGAGCACGATCGCCACGTCTGGCGCGGTTCCAATTCGCGGACGCAAGAGATCCGCCGCCTGGTCGACCCGCTGATAGTAGTCGCCGCTCGTGCCGCTCACAGCAGGAACCCCGCGATGGTAGCCGTGATGAAATTCGCCAGCGTGCCCGCGAGCATCGCGCGGAAGCCAAGGCGTGCCAGGTCGTGGCGCCGGGTCGGCGCGAGCGCACCGATGCCGCCGATCTGGATGCCGATCGAGCTGAAATTCGCGAAGCCGCACAGGGCGAACGTCGCGATGGTGAACGACTTGGGATCCAGCACGGGTTTGAGCGTTCCAAGCTGCGAGTACGCAACGAACTCGTTGAGCGCCATGCGCGTGCCGAGCAGATTGCCAACGGTCGTGGCGTCTCGCCAGGGGACGCCCATGCTCCATGCGACCGGAGCGAACACCCATCCAAAAATCTCCTGAAGGCTCAACCCGACCAGCCCGAGGAGCGCGTTCACGAGCGCGATGAGCGCGAGAAACGAAATCAGCATCGCGCCGACATTCAATGCGAGCATCAGACCCTCGCTGGTGCCTCGTCCGGCGGCGTCGACCACGTTCACATCTGTCCGCTCCACGCGCAGCTTTACCGTCCCCATCGTTTCCGGCGACTGCGTTTCCGGCACGAAGATCTTGGCCATCATCAGCGTGCCGGGAGCGGTCATGATCACGGCCGTGAGCAGGTGCTGCGCCTCGATGCCGAAGAGGATGTACGCCGCCATGATGCCGCCGGAGATGTGCGCCATGCCCGCGGTCATCACCGTCATCAGTTCTGACTCGGTCATGCGCGGGAGGAAGGGGCGGATGGTCAGCGGCGCTTCGGTCTGACCCATGAAGATGCTGGCTGCGACGTTCAGGGATTCCGCACCGGACGCCTTCATGAACCGGCGCATGACGACGGCGAAGATGCGGACGATGACCTGCATCACGCCGAAGTAGTAAAGGATCGCGAACAGCGCCGCGATGAAGATGATCGTCGGCAGTACCTGGAAGGCGAAGACGACGCCGTAGCGCACCCCTTCTTCGCCGAGGACGTTCGTCATGACGCGCGGCCAGACTTCCTTGCTGCCGAGCGGGCCGAACACGAAGCTGGATCCGACGAACGCGAAATCGAGCAGCTTGTTGATGGCTCCGCCAAGGGTCTGGAAGAGGCGCTGCCCTGCCGTGGTCTTCAGCACGAGCAGGGCGAAGACGACCTGCAGCACGAGGCCCCACGCGACAGTGCGCCGATCGATCGCGCGGCGGTTCGTCGAAAGCGCGTAGGCGATGCTGAGGATGACGATCAGCCCGACGAGCGGCTGAAGCCTGGCGGCGCCGGCGAAGCGGGCGGCGAGCGCCACGACGGCGGCCGCGGCAAGCGCGCCGCCGAGCACTGCGAAATCACGCGCGTCATACGGTGCCCGCGGAGGCGCGGGCGGATGCTCGTCTTCCGTGACGACTGTCATCGTTCCTCCATGATGCGGTCGACGATCAGCGGACGCAGCGGGGGCGCGTCCTCGTCGATGCGCACGGCATCCCTCAACAGCGTCATCGCTTCCTTCAGTCCGTGGCCCCCGCGGTGGTAGATGACGAGAACAGGCTCGCCTGGCGATACCGGCGCACCGACATGCACGGCGACGCGAATCCCCACACCGGGATCGATCACATCGTCCATGCGCGCGCGTCCCGCGCCGAGGGCCACGGCCGCGCGGCCGATCGCCTCAGCCTGCAGTGCGCCGACGTAACCGCCATGAGACGCGGGCACAGCGGCTTCGTCGGGTGCCGACGGGAGCCTCGAATAATCGTGCAGCACTCGGGGATCCCCACCCTGGTGCTCGATGATGCGGCCGAATGCTTCCAGTGCCGCTCCCGAGCCGATCGTCGTGCGCGCGCGCGCGATGGCGCCCGCTTCGCTGGCATCGATGCCGGCGAGGACGAGCATCTGCGCCGCCAGGACCACCGAGAGGTCCTCGAGGTCCTTCGGCCCTTTCCCCTTCAGCACGTCGATCGACTCGATGACTTCGAGCGCATTGCCGACCATGTGTCCGAGCGGCGCGTCCATCGCCGTGATCAGCGCCTCCGTTCTGACGCCGGAGGCGTTGCCGATGCCGACGAGTGACTTGGCGAGCGCGCGCGAGTCGTCCAGTGTCTTCATGAACGCGCCTTCACCGGTCTTCACGTCGAGGACGAGGCCGCCGACACCTTCCGCGATCTTCTTGCTCATGATCGAGGCCGAGATCAGCGGAATGCTCTCAACAGTCCCGGTGACGTCACGCAGTGCGTACAGCCGCTTGTCGGCGGGCGCGATCTCGGCAGTCTGGCCGATCATCGCGCCGCCCACGGCCCTGACGGCTCGCCGTAATTCCTGCAGCGAGAGACCCGTACGGAATCCGGGGATGGATTCCAGCTTGTCGAGCGTGCCACCTGTGTGTCCCAGCCCGCGTCCCGACATCATCGGCACGACCGCACCGCACGCCACGGCGATCGGCGCCAGGATCAGCGACGTCTTGTCGCCGACACCTCCGGTGCTGTGTTTGTCCACGGGGACGCCGTCCACGTCGGGATACTCGACGCGGACACCAGACCGGACCATGGCGTCGGTCAGCCATGCGGTTTCCTGCGTCGTCATTCCGCGCAGCACGATCGCCATCAGCAGCGCGGAGGCCTGGTAATCGGGCAGCGAGCCGTCGGTGATGCCCTTGACGAAGAACTCGATCTGCTCCGAATCGAGCGCACCGCCGTCCCGCTTCCGGCGAATGAGGTCCACGACGCGCATGTATGGACGGATCATAGATTAGAATCTTGTCGGATCGCGCCAGCCCCTCGAACCGATGCCCGAAGTAACGCCGGTCTCGTCAGAGCGTTCGCGAAGCGTGTCCGCGCTCGCGCGTCCTGTGATCTGCCGCTGATAATGTCGGACGCACCGAAACCACCAGTTCTTTCCCCCGAGGGCGCCGCGCAGCTCGCTGACTTCGCGCGGGCGTGCAAAGCCGCCGCGCGCGCGGTCTCCCTCTACCCCGCGCAGCACCCGGCCATCGTCACCACACTGGATCGTCTTGCAGACGTGACGGCTCGCCTCACGGCGGTCGGACCGGCGCGGCTCCAGGTGAGCCAGCACACGCTGCTCGTCGGGGATGCCACGCTCGCCAAGCCGGACCAGACGGTCACCGAGCTGGCCGCCCTGCTGCACCGCCATTTGATCGGCGCAGTGACGGTGAACGCAGGAGCGGACGCGAGCTCGTGGCGGACGCTGCTGCTGTTGCTGGCGCGGTCCCCGGAGGACGTGCGCGCTGACGGCGGCATCGCGCACCTGTGGGCTACGGCAGGTGGACCGAGCATCGAGGTCCGCGAAGTGAACTACGCGGAGGTCCTGCGCGAACGCCGCGGCACAGGCGCTTCGCTCGACGACATCATCGCTGCCGCCCTCGAAGGCGCGGTCCTCGACGACGAACACCTGGATGCGCTGCTCGCCATTCTCGGAGATCCGGCGCGATTCGACGAGTTGCTGTCGCGTCTCGAACTGCTCTCCGGGGAACGAGGCAGTGATGCGAGGACCGCAGTCGTCCTCAAGCTGCTGCAGAGTCTCGCGGCGAAGGCAGGCCAGCTCGATCCTCGCACGCTGGAGACCACACTGCAGCAGTTCGGCCAGGTCGCCGCGCGGCTGAGCGCCGATGAGATGGTCCAGCTGCTCGCGCACCGGCAGCCCGAGGGCGATACGCCCGATATCGTCGGTGCCATGGCGGAACAGATGCGCGACGACGACGTCGCGCAGTTCGTCGCCGCGTCGGTGATCGCGGAGCACGGCGCCACGGCGCGTCTGGCGCACGCCTTTCAGGCGCTCGTGCCCGATACGGACCGGCAACGCCGATTGCTGGCGCTCGCGGAGGACCAGGTGGCCGCATCACCGCTCGGCGAGGAAACCTCGTTCGCGGAACTGTGGGGCAAGGTCGAGTCGATGGTGACGTCGTACTCCGATGCCTCGTACGTCTCCGAAGAATACGGACGCGAGCTGTCGAACGCACAGGCGAAACCGGTCGATGTCGAGCGTACCAACGATGATCCGCCCGAACGGATCACCGCGTGGCTGACGACGGTGAACGACAGCGCGCTGCGCGGGCTCGATCACCAGCTCCTGCAGGACCTGCTCTCGATCGAAGAGGATCCTGCTCGATGGCGCGACGTTGCCGAGACGACGGCCGCGCACGCCGAGGACCTCGTCCGTGTCGGCCACTTCGACCAGGCCTGGAAGCTTGCGGACGCCATCATCATCGAAGCCGCTACGCGCGCCGAGCGCGGCGCGTTCCTGTCGCAGATTCTCGAGCGGTTCGGCCGCGGCTCGTTCATGAAGCACGTCGCCGCGCATCTGCGACACGCCGATGACAAGGCCTTCGCACGGTTCGAGCGGCTGTGCCGGGCCATCGGGACCCCGGTGATCGCGCCGCTCGCGGAGACGCTGTCAACCGAGCAGGACGCGCGATCGCGACGGCGGCTGCGGGATGTGCTCGTGGGCTTCGGCGCGCAGGGCCGCGACGTCGTGCAGCAGCTGATGAACGCCCCGAACTGGGAGGTGCGCCGAACAGCAGCGTTCCTGCTGCGCGAGTTCGGCGGATCGGAAGGCCTCCGAGAGCTGATTCCGCTGCTGACCGACAACGAACCACTGGTGCAGCGGGAGGCGGTGCAGGCGCTGGTGCTCAACGGCAGCAACGAGGCGGCAGCGATTCTGGTCAAGACGCTCGATACCGTGAGCGGGCGCGCGCGCGAGACGCTGGTAGCCGAACTGACGCAGGTGCGTGATCAGCGCGCCGCGCCCCTGCTCTGTTACCTCGTACGCAATTTGAATCGATCGACGCACGCGCAGGTCTATCTGTCCGCGCTGGAAGCGCTCGGAACGTTCCCCGATCCTGCCGCGGTGGACGTGCTCAAGGACGCGCTGCACCGGGGCGATCTCTGGGCGCCGATGCGGACGCGAAAAGCCCGCGCCGCGGCCGCCGCATCGCTGCGCCGGATCGGCACCCCGCAGGCGATCGATACGCTGCAAAGCGCCGCGCGGACCGGCAGCCGCGGGACGCGCGCCGCCGCACGCGCACACCTCACGGGACTCGCATGACCGAACGCACCGACTCCACGCCGAAGGTCCCTCAGCACGAAGAGGTACTGCGGCGGTTCGCCGCCGGCGTCCGCGCCTGCCAGCTGTATGCACGGGAGCACCCGCTGGTCGCGCGCAACGTCGAGGGATTGCTCGCCGCGCTGAAACCATCCCTCGCCGCATCTCCGACCCTCACCATCGGGATCGTCGGCGGCGAGCTCGTCGTCGCGGATACGCCGCTGCCGAAGGCGAGCGCGTCGATGGGTGACCTGATCAAACGGCTCAGCGACCAGCACATCGAGCGCATCACGTTCGATCGCGGCATCACCGGGGACGAAGTGCTCGGCTTCATGCTGGCGGTCGCGGCACTGACTGGCAAGGGGGACGCAGACGCGCAGCTCACGTCTCCACACATCCGCGTCGGACGCATCTCGGCTGAAGAACGGCACGACGACGGCCTCGCAAACGATATGGCAGCGATCCGACGGCTGTATTCGAACGCCGTCCAGATCGCAGAGTCGGTGTGGGATGCCGCCGCTACGGAGGGGCAGCCCGATCTTCCCGGTGCGCTTCAGGCAATCGACGGTCTTGCCGATGCCGTGGCCGAGAACCGCGCGGCCGTGATGGCGCTCACCGCGATGCGCGCCTACGACAACTACACGTTCACGCACATGGTGAACGTCTCGATCCTCACCATGGGCCAGGCGCGTGCGCTCGGCATCGATGGCAAGCTGCTGCGCGAGTTCGGCCTGTCGGCGCTGATGCACGACATCGGGAAGGTGCGTACGCCGAAGGACATTCTCAACAAGCCCGATAAGCTCACCGATGACGAGTTGTCGATCATGCGACGTCACACGGTCGACGGAGCCGAGATCCTGAGGCGCACTCCGGAGATGCCGGTGCTCGCGCCGGTCGTCGCATTCGAACACCATCTGCGACTCGACGGGACCGGATACCCGGTCGGGGTGCGCCGTCCCGCGCTCAATCTCGGCACCATGCTGTGCAGCATCGCGGACGTCTACGATGCGATGCGCTCGCTGCGTGCGTACCAGCGGGCGTTTCCGACGGACCGCATCCTCGCGGTGCTCACGCGCACCGACGGAGTCCAGTTCGATCAGCACCTCGTCCGCCGCTTCGTCCAGTTGCTCGGGATCTATCCGCCAGGCAACCTCGTGAAACTGAGCACCGGAGAGACAGCCGTGGTGCTCGAGACACACGCGCCGGATCCGCACCGGCCGCGCGTGCGCATCATCTTTCACTCCGACGGCACGCGGCTCGATACACCGCAGGATCGCAATCTTTTCGATACGTCGGGAGACGCTGCACAGAGCATCGTCACGCCGCTCGATCCCGCCGACTTCGGCATCGATCCGCTGACGCTGCTCTCGTGAACCGGGAACGGCCGAAGCTCCATCTATAATCGCGAGACGCATGTCCGAAGCCATCCGTACGCTTCTCTTAGCCGCGCTGGCTTTGGGGGCAGGGTTTTCATTTCAGTCACTGAAGACCGCCGCAATCCCGATTTCTTCGCCCGAACGACTCGTGGCGGAGCTGCGCCTCGCGCAGATCGCCGCTCTGCTGATCACGCTCGTCGCCGGGGCGTACGTCGGACTTGCCGCCGCCAACGAGGGACGGACGGGCGTCGGACTCGACGTCGCTCTGTGCGTCGGGTTCTTCGTCCTGGCCGCCTATACCCTGACGTGTGATCCGCGACAGGCGCTCACGCTGCTGGCACTTGGCTTCGCCGCTCACGCGGTCGTCGATATCGCCCATCGTCCGGGGGCGCTGCCTGACGGGATTGCGCCGCGCTGGTATACGGTGGGCTGCGCGTCGTACGATGTGCTCATCGGCGCGCTCTGCTATTTCCCCATTCTTCGCCGTCCATGACACGAACCTCGGGTCTCTTGCGCAGGCCGGCTGCAGCCCTGCCGATCGCTCTTCTGCTGGTCCTCTGGCAGGCGTGCGCGTCTGTGCCGAGGCGCGAAACCGCGTCGCGCCGTTCACCACTCGTGGTCGTGCTCGTCGTCGACCAGATGCGCGCGCAGTACCTCGACGACTACGGCGACAGATTCACCGGCGGCCTCAAGCGGTTGATGAACGAGGGGGCGTGGTTCCGGCGTGCGGCGTATCCATACCTGAACACGATCACCTGCGCCGGCCACTCGACGATCGGGACGGGAGCGTTGCCGTATCGCCACGGCATGATCCTCAACGCCTGGTGGGACAGGGCGACGGCACGCGTGGTCAGCTGCACCGCGGATCCCTCAGCGAAGGCGATCGGCTATATGGGAAGGCCGACGGGCGGGGACAGTGCCGCGTCACTGCTCGTGCCAACGCTCGCGCAACAACTGCGGGAGAAGACCGGCGGGCGATCCGTTGCCATTTCACTGAAGGCGCGGTCCGCGATCACGCTGGTCGGCAACAACACGAACGCCGCCACGTGGTTCGACGATCGCGCTGGCTGGACGACGTCTTCAGCGGTCACGGACCATCCCGTCGAGTGGGTCCGGCAATTCATTGCGGCGAATCCCGTGGAGGCCGACCGCGGCAAGACGTGGGAACGGGTGCAGCCGCTCGCTGCCTACCGCGGGGAGGACGACGGCAAGGGCGAGCGGGCCCCGACGGGCTGGACGAAAACATTCCCCCACGTCGTCGGCGAGCCCGCCGCGCAATTCCTCGCACAGTGGCAGCGATCGCCGTTCGCGGACGATTATCTTGGCCGCTTCGCCGCGCAAGCCATCGATACGCTCGACCTCGGGCGAGGCGAAGGCACGGACTTCATCAGCGTCGGCTTCTCGAGCCTCGATCTGCTCGGCCATCAGTACGGGCCCAGAAGTCATGAGGTACAGGACCTCCTGTTTCGCCTCGATCGCACAATCGGCACGCTGCTCGACCATCTGGACGCGCGCCTCGGCCGCGACGGCTACGTGCTCGCGATCAGCGCCGACCACGGCGTAGCCGATGTGCCCGAGCAGACCGGCGCCGGACGTGAGCCGGCGGCTGACATCCTGGCCGCCATCGACAAAGCGCTTCTGCCGTTCTTCGGGCCGGGGAAGTACGCGGTTCATGCAGCGTACACGGACATCTACCTGGGGCCCGGCATCTTCGAGAGATTACAGCGGTCCCCGAACGCGTCGGCGGCGGTTCTCGACGCGATTCGTGCGCTGCCAGGTATCGCGCACGCGTTTCGGCGAGACGAGATCGACAGCGAGGCCGTACGAAACGGCGCCGACCCGGTGAAGCGCGCGGCGGCGCTCAGCTACTACGGACCGCGCAGCGGTGATCTGATCGTCATCCCTCAGCGCAACTGGCTGCTGTCGACCGCGGCAACGACGCACGGCACACTGTATCCATATGATCAGCGCGTGCCCGTGATCTTCTTCGGCGCGGGCGTCACACCGGGCGTGCACGACACGCCTGCCACTCCCGCAGACATCGCACCAACGCTTGCGGGGCTGGCGGGTGCATCGTTCAGTTCCACCGACGGGACGGCGCTCCTGCGACGTTAGGGCAAATGCATTTGCGATCACTCATCGCAGTGACGGTGTGCGCGGCGCTCGCGTCCGTGCTGGTGTGGATACCGCTGCGGGCACAGGCACGGCGCGTCAGCCCGAGAATCAATCCGTCCTCTGTAACCGAGCTTCGCGCAGAGGACGGCCGCGTGACGCAGATGCTGCGTCAGGGAGCGCTTCGCGTTCGCGACTCGCGCCCCGACAAGCTCGTGCCGGGTCGACGGATCGAGCGCGTGGATCAGTATCACCGAGGAGTCCGGGTGTTCGGCGCAGATGTCGCCAGGCAGCTCTCTGGCGGGCAGGTGATCTCGATGCTTGGAACGATGTACGACGACATCGCCATCAGCACGGATCCGGCGCTGGGGGAAGCGGACGCGCACCGCGTGGTGGAGGCGCGCACGGGGGTGACCCTTGGCGCCGCGCGCACGGGTGAGCTCGTCGTATTTCCGCGAGCGCCCGGCGACTACGTGCTGACCTGGAGGATCCGCGCCAGCGCCGCCGGCGATCTCCGCGAGTACTTCGTGGATGCACGCTCGGGTGCGATGGTCTTCGAGTACAGCGACCTGCAGGCGCAGAGCGCCGTGGGCCGCGCCACCGGCGTGCTCGGTGATTCGAAGAAGATTTCCGTGACGCGTTTCGGCGGGGCGTTCACGCTAGCGGACGCGCTGCGTCCACCCTCGATACGCACGTACGACATGAAGGGCGATCCCTTCAGGACGCGCGATGTCATCAACGGCCGCGTGGCTCTCGCGCAGAGCGACATGGGCGCCGACGTCGACAACAACTGGGAGGATGCCGCGCTCGGCGACGCTCACATCTATTCCGGCTACACCTACGATTACTATTACAAACGATTCAATCGCCGCGGACTCGACGATGCGAACCGGCGGATGCAGACGCTGGTGCATCCGGTGAAGCGCTCGGATTTTTCACTTTGGTTCCCCACCTTTCCCGAGTTCTTCACCAACGCCGTGTATTACGGCGACGGGCTGATGTTGTACGGCGAAGGGTTGCCGGCGGGTCTCACGGCGGGCGGGCAGACCTGGGACTTCACCGCCGGTGCTCTCGACATCGTGGCGCACGAGATCACGCACGGCGTGACGGAGTTCACCTCCGACCTGATCTACATGAACGAATCGGGTGCGCTGAACGAGTCCTTTTCAGACATCATCGGCTCCTCTGTCGAAGCCTTCTTCCAGCCGGCCGGCAATGGAACGCAGCGGTCGGACTATCTGATTGCAGAGGATGTGGTGCGGGGCAGCCGCAACGGTATCCGCTCGATGGCCGATCCGAGGGCGTACGGCGACGCGGATCATTACTCGGTCCGGTTCACGGGAACGGAGGACGGTGGCGGCGTCCACACCAACTCGGGGATTCCGAATCACGTTTTCTACCTGGCCGTCGAAGGGGGCACGAACCGCGTGTCTGGCCTCGCTGTCCAGGGAGTCGGCGGCGCGAACCGCGTGCAGATCGAAACCGTGTTCTACCGCGCCGTGACCCAGCTGCTTCCGTCGAACGCGACGTTCGCGATGGCGCGGGCCGCGACGATTCAGGCAGCGCGCGATCTTTACGGTGCGGGCAGCGCAGCGGAGCGCGCGATGATCGCGGCCTGGACTGCCGTGGGTGTGAACTAGTGGTCGTCCTCGACGAAAAAGAACCGCCTCGCGGGCGGGCCGTCCCGCCTCGTTTCGTTGCTCGTCGCTCACTCATGTCCAATAAGCTCGTTCTTCGCGCCTCGCCAGCCGGGCGCCCCGCTCCGCGATCTGGTCCCTTTTCATCGAGGACAGACCACTAGGTGCGCACGACGATGGTGGTCGCAACTCTGATGATGAGTGGCATCGTGGCGCATGGAGAAGCGCAGACTCCGCCGTCGCGGCCGCAGGCTCGTCCGTCACGACCGTTCGTGGAGCGTGGATTCGTCACAATCGACGCGGGGATCCAGGCGGCCGCCGAAGAGCTCTCCGAACACGCGCAATTCCAGACCAACGCGGAGACCGGCACGCTCGATGCGACATATCCTGGAAACTCCGGCGTGCTGTTCGATGGAGGCGCGGGGTTCAGGATCCACAAAGCGTTCGGTGTCGCGGTCGCCGTATCGCGCGCGTCGAGCTCCGTAAACGCGGACGTATCGGCGGCAATCCCGCATCCTTTCTTCGACAACCGCGACCGCACCGTGACGGGTCGGGCACCCGATCTCACGCGCACGGAAACGGCGGTCCACGCGCAGCTGTATTACGACCTCACTCCGCGAGGGCGATGGCGAGCGAAGCTGTTCGCTGGGCCAAGCTACTTCAACGTCGAGCAGGAGCTCGTCAATGAAGTGCAGGCCGTCGAAACCTTTCCCTTCGACACCGCTGAATTCGGGAGCGCGACCACGCAGCGAGCGAAGGGGCGGGGCATCGGGTTCCACGGGGGCGTCGACGCGGCACGGATGTTGACGCGCCGTCTCGGACTCGGCGCGCTGGTCCGTTACGCCCGGGCGTCGGTGGATCTCAATGGTCCTGGCGCGAGCGGCGTCTCAACAACTGGCGGCGGTTTTCAGGCAGCCGCCAGTGTGCGAGTGTTGTGGTGAGCGGTCCCCGCTGAAATGCCAATGGCACACGCTGAATTGGCGGCGAGTTTCCGTTCGAAAGTCCTGTCGGTCGTGCGCCGCATCCCGACAGGGCGCGTCGCCACCTATGGCGACGTCGCCGCAGCGGCCGGGAGCCCGCGCGCGGCACGCGCTGTCGGCAACATCATGCGGGAGTGCCGCTCGCTCGGCGTCCCCTGTCACCGCGTGATCGCCGCGGGCGGACGCCTCGGCGGGTTCGGAGGCAACACACAGCTCAAGCGGGAGCTGTTGCGCGCTGAAGGGATCCTCGTAAGCGGTAGTCGCGTAAAGGAGTTCACGGCGCGCCGGTGGCCCGCCGCGCGGGCGGCGCTGATT
>Ga0247830_10000182_pt1 | contig 19774 bp, 15 predicted proteins | sample 12C_Control_Day5_FD_207766 | JGI IMG/M metagenome (GOLD analysis project Ga0247830, IMG submission 207766) | Soil microbial communities from agricultural site in Penn Yan, New York, United States - 12C_Control_Day5 | ecosystem: Environmental > Terrestrial > Soil > Agricultural land | place...
CCTCCTGACATGAGCCTGTCAGGAGGCTTCCCGCATAGTCGGTCCGCAACAGAGATTGACAAGGAGAGGCCCCATGATTTGCTCGCAAACCGCTCGTACCACCGCCCCGATTGCGAACCCAACCGGGGGTCTTTCGGACTTCCTTCGCCGGGCCTGGCGACGCTACTGGGACTGGAGAGCCAGGCGCATGACGGCGCACATCCTGCGGTCGCTGGACGAGCGGACGCTGCGCGACATTGGCATCAGCGCCGGCGAGATCGATTCCGTGGTCTATGGCCGGCTCGGCGACCGCAGATGCCGGTACCATGCGCATTGGCGCGCCTCCCTCGGCGCGTGAGGTCGGACGGCGGCTGGCGATTTCGTTCCTTGCAGCGGGCGGGCGATGCCCATTCCCGCCGCAATTTGCAACTAGCTCAAGGGCTTGGGGCAGGGGGTGCCTCGCCGATGCAGAGGTCTCGGGGGAGCTGACGCTTTCCCGGGCGCATCGGCGCCGTTTCGCGTTGTGTCCTGCGTATGCGTCGCCTGGCCCTGGCCCCGCTGCTCGCCGTCGCCCTGCTTCTATGCGGGGTGGGTCTGCGCGTGGCCCAGGCGGCTGACGCAATCACGGCCATCGAGATAAAGGGCAACCGTAGCATCGATGCCGAGACGGTGCGTTCCCGCCTCCAGCTGACAATCGGTGGCGCCTACGACCCCGCCAAGGCCGACCAGTCCGTCAAGGCCCTGTTCGCGACCGGCGTTTACTCCGATGTCAGGATTGAGCGGCGCGGGTCGACGATCATCGTTCACCTCGTCGAGAACCCGATCGTGACGGCTGTGTCCGTCGAGGGCAACTCCGCCATCGACAAGGCCAAGATCGAGGCCGTGATCCGGTTGAAGCCCCGTCAGGCCTACACGGTCTCGCGTGCGCGCGCGGAAGCCGTGCGCATTCGCGATCTCTACCGCCGCCAAGGTCGACTCGGCACTACAGTCGAGGCCAAGACCAACCCGCAGGGCGAAGGCCGCGTGGAAGTGGTGTTCGTCGTCAGGGAGGGCGAGGTCACCAAGGTCGACAACATCTCCTTCGTCGGCAACCGCCACTACTCCGAACGTCAGCTGCGCGATGTCATCTCCACCAGCCAGTCCAGCTGGCTCGATATCCTAAAGAGCGCTGCTTTCTATGATCCCGAGCGCATCGAGAGCGACCGGGAGTTGCTGCGCCGCCATTACCTCAAAACCGGCTTTCCCGACGTGCGCGTGTCGGCGGGCGAGGCCGTCAAGAACGCCCAGGGCACCGGCTATGCCGTCAGCTTTACGGTCGAGGAGGGCGAGCGCTTTACTTTCGGCGCCGCCAGCATCAGCAGCAAGCTCGCGGGGATAGAAGCGGGGGGCCTGCAGTCCGCGCTCGCCATCACGCCGGGCAACGTCTTCAACCAGGAGACGGTCGAGAAGTCGGTCGAGAGAATCGCGCTGGCGCTCGCCGACCAGGGCCAGGTGGCCGTGCGGGTGAGGCCGGTCCCGAAGCGCGATTCGGCCCGGCGCACGATCGACGTAGCCTTCCTCGTCGAGCCGGGCCCGCGCATCCTCGTCGAGCGCATCGACATCGTCGGCAACAAGAAGACCAAGGACTTCGTGATCCGGCGCGAGTTCCAGGTCGGCGAGGGCGCCCCCGTCAACGCCGTCATGATCGAGCGTGGGCGCAAACGCGTCCAGGCGCTTGGCTTCTTCAAGAGCGTCGCCGTCCAGAACAGGACCGGCTCGGCGCCGGACCAGGCGGTCATCACCATTACGGTGGTCGAGCAGGAATCGAACGACCTGTCCTTCGGCGTCGGCTACTCGATGCAGGAGGGCGTGATCGGCGACATCTCGCTCACCGAGCGAAACTTCCTCGGCAACGGCCAGTGGCTCCGCCTGAAGCTCGAGGGCAGCTTGACGCGCCTGCAGGCCGAGGTCGGGTTCACCGAGCCGCGCTTCCTCGGCACCAACCTGGCAGCGGGCTTCGACCTCTTCTACAGGGATGTCGACTACACCAAGCAGGCCTCATACATGAGCCAGAAGATCGGCGGCACGTTGCGGGCCCGCTATCCCATCAACGAGGAGTGGTCGGCCGGCGTCAACTACACGTTCGTGCGCAACAAGCTCTACGATGTTGGCGCCAACGCGTCGGCTGCCATCAAGGAGGCCGTTCCCGGCTTCCCGGACGCGACCTCCTCGACCTACTACACCTCCTCGGTCGGCTACTCGCTCACCTACGATACGCGCGACAACAAAAAGCGGCCGACCTCCGGCGTCTACTACACCGTCGCCCAGGATCTCGCGGGCGTCGGCGGCGACGTCCAGTTCCTGAGGTCGGTGGGCGAGGCGCGCGCCTACTACGCCGTGAGCGAGAACGTGACCGCCATGGCACGCGCCACGGGCGGCGTCATCACGGGCTGGGGCGGCCAGGATGTGCGCCTGCTCGATCTCTTCTATCGCGGCGGCGAGACGGTGCGCGGCTTCGCCACCGCGGGGATCGGGCCCCGCGACACCCAGAGCGTCAACCAGGACGCGCTGGGCGGGCGCATCTACTACGGCACCAGCGCGGAGCTCTTGTTTGCCATTCCGGGCGTGCCGGAGGACATCGGCCTGCGCGGTGCCGTGTTCGCCGATGCCGGCTCGCTGTGGAGCACCAGCAGCACAGCTGCAGCTCTGCCGGGTGTCGCCGGCAATACGCCGGCGCTGCGAGCCTCAGTCGGCGTGGGGCTCGCGTGGGACTCGCCGCTCGGCAACCTGCGCGTCGACTACGCGTTTCCCGTGCTCAAGGAGAGCTACGACAAGACCCAGGCGCTCAGCTTCGGCTTGAGGCCCTTCTGAGTCTTCGCCGCTGTGCCGCGTGGCACATGCCGATCGCGCGCTTTCGTGACATGGAGAGGGCATCTATCATCCAGCCACCCAGCTCGGAGGAACACGATGCGTATGCCTCGACGTGCTCGCGCTCTGGCACTGCCGTGCGCGGCGCTGCTGCTTCCGCTCGCCGCGCTCGCCCAGACGACGCCACCAGCGACGGCGCCGCCCCTGCCGCCACCGATCGCCTTTCAGGACGCCCTGCTGAAGGCTGCCAACGATCTCTTCTCGAAAGCGGACCTGCAGGGCGCGCCCGAGAAAGTCACCCTCGTCATCGATCCGCTCATCGATGGCGTCACCGGCGCGCAGTCCGTTGCCACCCAAGGCATGGAAAAGCGCATCACCGATCTCGTCAAGAAGGACTATCCCCGCTTCGAGGTGACGCGCTTCAACTCCGCGTCGGTGGCCAAGGGGCCGGTCGTGCTGATCGGCACCTTCACCGCCATCAACAGCGGAGGGGCGGCGGCCGGTCCCCGCGACGCTTACCGCATCTGCCTGGCGCTCGCTGATCTCAATACCAAAAAAATCATCTCCAAGGGTTTCGCCCGCGCGACCACAGACGGGATCAACCCGACGCCCGTCTCATTCTTCAGCGACAGCCCGGTGTTCTCGAAGGATGCTGCCACCGACGGCTACATCCGCAGCTGCCAGGGCACCAAGGCCGGCGACCCCTTGCAGCCGGCCTATGTCGAGCGCATCGCTTCGGCCGCAATCCTCAACGATGCCATCGATGCCTACAACGGGCGCAAATACAAGCAGGCGCTCGAACTCTATGAGAGTGCCGCCAAAGCCGAGGGCGGCGAGCAGCTGCGCGTGCTCAACGGCATTTACCTGAGCAACTGGCGGCTCGGCCGCTATGCGGCCGCCGAGGACGCCTTCGGCAAGGTCGTCGACTACGGTCTCAAGTCCGCCGACCAGAGCAAGCCGATCGCCGTCAAGTTCCTGTTCCGCAAGAATGCTTCGCGCTTCGATCGGTACGATCGGGAGTACGCGATGTGGCTCAAGCAGGTTGCGCAGCGCACCGCCAAGGCCGGCGGCTGCCTCGAGATCGTCGGACACACGAGTCCCACCGGCCCTGCCGCGCTGAACGACCGGCTGTCGCACCTGCGTGCGGAGCACGTGCGCGACCGGCTGCAGGAGCAGGCCAGAGGTCTGCATCAGCGGCTGATCACGACGGGCGTCGGCTCGCGGCAGACGGTCGTCGGCACCGGCAAGGACGACGCAAGCGACGCCGTCGACCGCAGAGTCGAGTTCAAGACCATCGCCTGCTGAGGCGCGGCTTCATCGTCTCGCGACAACCGTCATCCCGGCGCTCGTCGCCGGGATCCCGCTTGCAGGGAGCGAGCCATTGCTGTGTCGATGGCGACGCAGAGGGCATGCGCATCAGCGACAGACTCCGCGCTCGGCACAGCGACAGTCTCAGGGCGTAGCGGTGAGCTGGCGGGCGACGCGGAAGCCGACGTCGTCGAAGCGCGAGCCGGCCGGCGCTTTGGCGCGCACCGCGACCCGCAGCATGCGCGCCGCCGCCGACCAGGCGCCGCCGCGCACGGCGCGTTGGCTGCAGTCGCCGGAGGTGCGCCCCTGTCCGTCGGCGGGCACATCGGCGAGGTTGTCGGTGTAGCAATCCTCGACCCACTCCCAGGTGTTGCCCATCATGTCGTAGAGGCCGAAGGCGTTGGGCTTGAAGCTGGCGACCGGGGCCGTGTGCGCATAGCCGTCGTTGCAGCGCAGGAACTCCCAGGCCGCCGGCAGCCTGGCGGCGCTCGCCGCCTGGTCGGCGCCGTTGCCGGCCGCGCACAGGTCGGCCTCGCTGCCGGCACCGGCGAAGCGCCCGGTCGCTCCGGCCCGTGCGGCGTATTCCCACTGCGCCTCCGACAGCAGCCGATAGGGCTTGGCCGTCGTCTTCGACAGCCACTCGGCGTAGGCCTTGCTATCCTCGAAGCTGACGCACACTGCGGGATGCGTGCCGGTCTGGGGATAGCCCGGATTGCGGAACGAGCGGCCGTCCCGCTCCCTGGGCTCGTTGCCCTCCAGCGTCCAGCACTTGTCCCCGACCTTGTGGCCGGTGGCGCGCACGAAGGCCTCGAACTGGTCGCGGGTGACCTCCGTGCGCCCGATCGCCAGCGGCTGGCGCAGGACGATGCGGCGCTGCGGACCCTCGTTGCCGGCGGCGGTGCCGGCGTCGATCTCGCCCTTGCTCGACCCCATCGTGAGCTCCCCGGCGGGGACAACCACCATCTCGGGGCAGATGCCGCAGTCGCGGAACGTGCCCTTGGCGATCAGCGCCCGCTCCTCCTCCGTCTCCGTCTTGCGCCGCTTCTCGAGGTCGAGCAGGGCCTGGCGCTCCTGTGCCTCCTTGTCGCGTTTTTGTGCCTCGAGCTCGGCTTGGCGCTTAACCTCGGCCTCCTTCTTGCGCTGCGCGTCCAGCTCCGCCTGGCGCCTGGCCTCCGCCTCCTTCTGGCGTTGGGCCTCCAGCTCCGCTTGCCGTTTCAAGTCGGCCTGGCGCTTGTCCTCTGCCTCCTTCTGCCGTTTCTGCGCCTCGATATCCGCTTGGCGCTTCGCCTCGGCCTCCTTCTGGCGCTGCGCCTCCAGCTCCGCCTGGCGCTTGAGCTCTCCTTGGCGCTTCTCCTCGGCCTCCTTCTGCCGCGTCTTGGCCTCCAAGTCCGCCAGTCGCCTGGCCTCCGCGTCGCGTCTTGCCTGCGCCGCGATCTCGGCGGGGTCGGTTGGTTGCTGCGTGTACCAGTAGCCGCCGTATGCCCCGCCCAGGATCGCGATCGCCGCGGCCACGATGATCGGCCAGCGACCCAGACCGCCTCCGCCGACGGGTGCATCGCTCGGCGCCGACCTTGCCGGACCGGTCGAGGGCTTGAGCGCCTCCACGAAGCGGTTGAGGCTGAGGCGCCGGTCCTCGTCGAGCAGCATCGGCCGCACCTCCGCCACCGAGCGCGGCCGCTCCGAGTGGCGCACCTTGAGGCAGGTGTCGATGGCGGCGAGGAAGCCCGGCCGGTACTGTCCCCGCCCGATCTGGGCGGCCGGGAGCATGCGGTCCTCGTCGAAGCGCAGCGTCGCCTCTTCGGGGTGCTTGTTGGCGATGGCGCGATAGAGGGTGCCGCCCAGCGCATAGAGGTCGGACCACGGCCCCTGCAGGCGCCCGTCTGAGGAGTACTGCTCGTGGGGCGAGTAGCCGGCCTTGACGATGCCGGTCATCACCTGGCTCATCTCCGCCACCGCGCGCCTTGCGGCCCCGAAGTCGAGCAGCACGGGCGTGCCGTCGGCGCGCACGATGATGTTGTCGGGGGCGATGTCGCGATGCAGGAAATCGGCCGCGTGCAGCATCTCCAGCGCATCGAGCAGCGGCGCCACGATACGATCGAGCTCGGCCTGCGTGGGCAGGCGGCCGAGGCTGCGCAGCCAGTGCTCGAAGCTCGCGCCCCGCTCGAAGCGCATCACCATGTAGGCGGTCGAGTTGGCCTCGAACACGCGCGTCACGCGCACGATCGAGATGTGCTCGAAGCGCGCCAGCGTGCGCGCCTCCTCGAGGAAGTTGGCCTTGCCCCAGTCGAAGGTCTTCTTGTGACGGTCCGATCTCGGCCGCACGTTCATGGTGCCGGCGCGCTCGCCGAAATCGTGCGGGTAGTATTCCTTGACCGCGACCATGGTGCCGAGGTTGATGTCCTCGGCCTCATAGGTGATGCCGAACCCGCCCGAGCCCACCACGCGCAATATGCGGTAGCTGCCGTCGAGAACCATTCTCGTGGGCAGGACCTCGCGGCTGTCCAATGCGCTTCCTCCGGCCATGCGATCGAACCATCAAGGTTACCAAAGAACCTCACCCGGGAAAACGCGCCTCCGGCCGCCGGCGCGCTTGCACGTAGCGTCACGAAGGGACACAAAAAGCGGGTTGGGCGGCTGTTTCATGTGGAACAGCACAGGTGCGCCTTCGCGAACTATTGAACAAGCCGGATCAGAAGCAGCACCCGCCCGCTCCAGCCGTAGGAGAATTCAGATGGCCCTCATTTCGCGATACGCCGCCAGGTATGCCGGCGCCCTTGCTCTCGCCTCCGGCCTGGCGCTTTCCCCGGCGCTCGCGCAGGCGCCGACGCCGCCCCCCGCCCCGCCGCCCACGCCCATCGCCTTCGAGCAGGCGCTGCTCAACGCCGCCAACACCCTTTTCTCCAAGGCCAACCTGCCCATCGGCGGCGATCGCGTCCCTCTTATCATCGAGCCGCTGATCGATGGCTTCACCGGCGCCCAGTCGATCACCAGCCGCTCGATGGAGCGGCGCATCTCCGACCTCGTGCGCAGCGACTACCGCCGCTTCGAGCTGCTCCCCTTCACCACCCAGTCGCTCGACAAGCAGCCGGTCGTGCTGATCGGCACCTTCACCGCCATCAACAACGCCGGCGTCGCCGGGGGCCCGCGCGATGCCTACCGCATCTGCCTGGCGCTCGCCGACCTCAAGGACAAGCGCATCATCTCCAAGGGCGCCACCCGCGCGCTGCCGGAGGGCATCGACCCGACGCCGACCTCGTTCTTCGACGACAGCCCCGCCTTCGTGAAGGACCCCGCGACCGACGGCCTGATCCGGAGCTGCCAGGCAAGCAAGCTCGGCGAGCCCCTGGACCCCGCCTATTCCGACCGCATGCGCGTCTCGGTCCTCGTCAACGACGGCATCGAGGCCTACAACGCCGGCAAGTTCAACGATGCGCTGAATCACTATGAGTCCGCCTGGCGCGCTCCCGGCGGCGATCAGCTGCGCGTCCTCAACGGTCTCTACCTCGCCAACTGGAAGCTCGGCCGCCGCGATGCAGCGCGCGACGCCTTCGACCGCGTCGTCGACTACGGGCTCAATGCCGAGCGCATGGCCGTCAAGTTCCTGTTCCGGCCCAACGCCGCGCAGTTCACGACCGACAAGGGCGTGCGGCCGCAGTACGACATGTGGGTGGCGGAGATCGCCAGGCGCGCGACCTCCGCCGACAAGTGCCTCGAGGTTTCCGGCCACACCAGCGCCACCGGCGCCGCCGATCTCAACGAGAAGCTGTCGCTGCAGCGCGCCGAGTACGTGCGCGACCGCCTCAACGAGGTGGCCGGCAAGACCGCCAAGCGGTTCGCCCCCGTCGGCGTCGGCCCCCGCCAGCTGATCGTTGGCACCGGCAGGGACGATTCCAGCGACGCGCTCGACCGCCGCGTCGAGTTCAAGACCATCCCGTGCGCCGGGATCACGGCCAGCAGCGACAAGGTCGTGCCTGCCAAGGCCTCCCCCGACAAGCCCGTCAGCAAGGCCGCATCGAAGCGTCCCGACGGCGGCGAGCCGGAGAAGGCGAGCGAGCCCGCGCCCAAGCCCAAGGCCGCCAAGCGCACCGCGAGCCCCAAGCGCTACGTCGACGAGGACGGCAACGTCCGCTCCCAGCAGGTGCCGGGCGAGGTCCGCCGCCAGCTCCGCAAATACGGCATCGACATCGACTGAGACGTGTCATCCCGGAATTTCGCGCCCGCCCTCGGGCTTGTGCCGCACAGGGCCCGGGATGACCGTTACAGCGTCGGCAAAACCTCGAACGCGTCGGGCGGATCGCCGCCTTCCTGGAGGATGCGGACCGCGGTGACGCGTGCGGAGGGGGGACCGTCGCGGCAGCGCTGGAGCATCTCGGCGACGGCGTCGGCGTCACCGCAGAGGAGCGCCTCGACCGAGCCGTCGCGGCGGTTGCGCACCCATCCCGTGAGATCCAGGCCGGTCGCTGTGCGCTCGGTCCAGTAGCGGTAGCCGACGCCCTGCACCGTGCCTTCGACCAACACGCGCACGCAGCGCTGCTTGTCCGCCTTCGCGGCCATGCCGCTCCTCAGTAGCCGAGCGCCATTCCGTCCTTGCGGCCGTCGGAGGCGCCGACGAGCACGCCGTTGGCGCGGTCGATGACGATCGCCTGCGCGCCGCCCCAGGGCATGCGCCGCGCAGCAACGCGGTGGCCGAGCTCCTCGAGGCCGGCAACGACGGAGGCCGGCACCGACTCCTCCACCAGCACCGATTCACCGTCGAGGAACACGCGCGGGGTGTCGATCGCAGCCTGCGGGTCCATGCCGTAGTGGAACATGTTGGTCATCATGTAGACGTGGCCCATTGGCTGGAAGTGCGCACCCATGACGCCGAAGGCCATGTAGGGCTTGCCGCCCTTGAGCACCATGGCCGGCACCAGCGTGTGCATGGGTCGCTTGCCCGGCGCGATGCAGTTGGGGTGGGAGGGATCGCAGACGAAGCCTTTGCCGCGGTTGTGCAGGACGACGCCGGTCTTGCTCGTGACGATGCCGGAGCCGAAGTCGTCGTAAAGCGAGTTGATGAAGGACACCGCCATGCCCTTCTCGTCGACGACGCAGAAGTAGACGGTGTCGGAGCCGGCGGGCTCGGGCAGGGCGCCGAGGTCCTGGCGGCGGCGCTTGCGCTGCACGCGCTTGGCGAGGTTGTCGATGACGGCGTCCGACAGCATGTGCTCGACGGGCACCTCGGCCATGTCGGGATCGGCGACGAAGCGGTCGCGCATGGCGAAGGCGAGGCGCGCCGCCTCGAGCTGCACGTGGTAACGCTCGACCGAGACGGGGTCCTTGGGCAGCCCCGTCTTCTCCAGGATCTTGAGCAGCATCAGCGCGATGATGCCCTGGTTGCTTGGGGGAAGCTCGTAGAGGTCGACGCCGCGGTAGGAGAGAGAGAGCGGCGTCACGTAGCTGCAGCGCTGGGCCGCGAAGTCGGCCATGGTGTGAAGTCCGCCCAGCGCATTGAGCTCGGCCACGATGTCCTTGGCGACCTCGCCGGCATAGAAGCCCTCGCGCCCCTCCCGCGCGATGATCTTGAGCGTGCGGGCGAGCGCCGGAAACTGCATGACCTCGCCCTCGCGCGGCACCTCGCCGTGGCGGAACAGGTGCTTCTTGGCGCCGGCATGGTGGGAGATGCGGCCCGTCAGGGCCCAGTCGGCGGCCACGCGCGGGGACACGACGAAGCCGCGCTCGGCATAGTCGATGGCGGGCGCGAGCAGCCGCTCGAGCGGCATGGTGCCGTGGTCGGCGAGCAGCCGCGTCCAGCCGTCGATGGCGCCGGGCACCGTGACGGCATGCGGGCTCGTCTCCTCGATGCGCTTGAGGCGGGACTTGGCGAGCCACTCGGCCGTGGCGCCGGCAGGTGCGCGTCCCGCGGAGTTGAGCGCGATCGGCTTCTTGCTGCCGGGCTTGGCGACGAGGGCAAAGCAGTCACCGCCGATGCCCGTCATCTGCGGCTCCACGACGGCCAGCACGGCGGCGGTGGCGATGGCCGCGTCGACGGCGTTGCCGCCGGCCTTGAGCGTCTCGATGGCGGTCAGGCTGGCGGCGGGATGGGAGGTGGCGCACATCGCCCGGCGCCCATAGACGAGCGAGCGGCCGGGGAGGTGAAAGTTGCGCATCGGAGGCTCCGGGACAGGCAGGTGGGTGCTGCTCCCCGGTCGCGGGGAGAGGGAGGGACAGTCACGGAAATTGCCGCGAGGCGCAAGCGGGCGGGACAAGATGACCGCGCGATGAGGCGCTCAGGCCGGCTGCAGCGCGCCGCTGTCGTGAGCGGGAGCCGGCCCGTAGCAGTTTGCCCTCGGCTCGCCGGCCGCCAGATGCAGCCAGAGCGCCATGACCACCGCCGGGAGCATCACCGCCGAGAACGTCGCCCGGAAGGCTGGCGTGCCCGTCTCCAGAGCGTCGGGACCAGCAATCAGGGCAACGGCAAGGGCCAAGACGAGCGCGACGGCGAGCCAGCCCAGGACGCAGCCCAAGAGCCACCAGCTGCTGTGGCCGAGGTCGTGCAGCCGCTTGGAGATCGCCGCGTAGCCGAGCCAACCGAAGACGAGGTTGGCGAGGAAACCGCGCCAGCCGAGCAAGCTCGCGTTCATGATCCAGAGGCCGAGGACGAAGGCGAGCTGGCCCGCGATCAGGGTGACGGCGGCCCAGATCAAGTCGACGCGGTCGAAGCGGCCGCGCGGATCGGCGAGATCGAGGACATAGCGGATACCCGGAGACATGGGTCACCCTTACGCTGGACGAGTCTCGAGCCTACGCCGATAGGGTTGCTGCTCCGTTAGCGCCGCATGCCCGTCGGCTGATGGTAAGCTCGTGCGGCCGGCGACGGCTCGCCCGCGGTCCTACAACGGAGGCAACAACGATGTCGGAATGGTTCGAGATCCTGTCGCGGCTGGGCGCGGCGGCCATCGTCGGCGGCGGCATCGGCCTCAACCGCCACCTGCATCACAAGTCGACGGGACTGCGCACGCTGAGCCTGGTGGCCTGCGGGTCGGCGGGGCTGGTGCTGGCGGCGCTGCATGCGGCGGGCACGGCGCCGCACGTCGATGCCATGAGCCGGGTGATCCAGGGCCTCATGACCGGCGTCGGCTTCATCGGCGCCGGCGTGATCATCCGCACCCCGACGGGCGACAAGATCCATGGCCTGACGACGGCGGCGACGGTATGGATGACGGCGGCGCTCGGCGCGCTGTGCGGCACCGGCGAGTGGAAGATCATTGTGGCGCTGTCGCTGATCGTGGCGATCGTGCTGCTGATCGGCGGACCGCTCGAGCGCTGGTGCGATGAGCTCCTGGGCAGGGAGCGGCCGCGCTCGCAGTAGGCCCCAGCGCACAAAATCGCCGGCTCGAGGACGGCGCTCAGGATGATCGGCAACCCTCGCACGCTGGGTTTGACGTTCGGCGCGATAACCTGCCCCGCCGGCAGGCGAATGCGCATCCGCACCAAGAGAGGAAGGGCCAGGCAATTCCTGGCCACCGCGGAGCCAGGAGGCGGTTAAGCACCGGCTTGCCACCACGATTGCGCGCCATCGGTATTCTTGCGACATTGAAACGAACGGGCCTCGCCCTACAGGATTGAGCCGAAGGAGCGACGTGGAAAGCCGGTTGGTTCTGCCTACGAACGCCGTTCTTAGCGCCAGCTACCGCATTTTGCGTGTGGTCGGCACTGGCGGGTTTGGCATCACCTACGAGGCCGAGGACATCAACCTCGGCACCATGGTGGCGATCAAGGAGTATTACCCGGTCGAGTTCGGCGAACGCGACTCCACGATGAGCGTGCGGCCCAAGTCCGAGCGCCACAAGCAAACCTTCGAGTGGGGCCGTTCGACCTTCCTGCAGGAAGCGCGGACGCTGGCGCGCTTCGAGCATGCCTCGATCGTGCGCGTCACGCGCGTGTTCGAGGCCCACGACACGGCCTATATGGTGATGCGCCTGGAGAAGGGAGAGAGCTTCAAGGCCTGGCTCAAAAACCTCAAGCGGCCGCCGACGCAAGAGGAACTCGACGCCCTTGTCCACCCGCTGCTCGATGCGCTGGAGTTGATGCACGCGGCGGATTTCCTGCACCGCGACATTGCTCCAGACAACGTCATCGTACGACCCGACGGGACCCCTGTACTGCTCGATTTCGGCTCGGCGCGCCGGGCGGTGGCCGAGGCAAGCCACTCGCTCACAGGCATCGTGAAGGCTGGCTACAGTCCGCCCGAGCAGTATTCATCCGATGGCCGCCTGCAGGGCCCGTGGACCGACGTCTACGCGCTCGGCGCCATGCTGTACCATGCCGTCACCGGCAGGCCACCGGATGAGGCGACCCTGCGCTTCGATCGCGATCGCATGGTCTCGGCAACTACGAACCCCATGGGCAGGTTCCGACCGAGCTTCCTTAGCGCAATCGACGCTTGCCTCAGGGTAAAGCAGTCGGAACGGCCGCAATCGGTGGCAGAGCTCCGGCCGCTGTTGTTGGGGCCGATATCACGCGTGAAGTTGCGCGCAATTCACTCTGCCGCTGCCCCTCCAGAACGGCCGATGACGCGGGTAATCGCGTCGGCTGGACGCAACCCTCGAAATTGGATGCTCGCGGCCGTCGTGCTGGTAGCGATGGCCGGCGCCTACGCTGGATTCGAGTACACGCGTTGGCCTGCACAGGACCCCGGCCCGCCGCGTGCGCCAAGCGACGGTGCCGAGCAGGCGAACAACGAGGCCGAAGTACCCCTGCGGTTCGACCAGCCGATCCGATCCGGGCCTTACCCTGTGAAGGGCTTCTCGATCCAACAGCTGACTGAAGGGGTGCCTCTCTTTCCCCCGATCGAAGGCCTCGAGGAGTCCCTGTGGAAGAAGCCCTGCAGCTCCTGCCACAAATGGGACAAGGAAAGGTTGTGCCAGCAGGGCAAGTCCTATGTGGACGCAGCCAAGTACATTTTTCGCCAACCGCATCCCTACGGCCCCCCCTTCCAGGTCGCACTGATGCGTTGGGCTAAGAGCGGATGCGAGTGATCGGCGAGAGCATGTCGCTGACGCGGGCACTGCACACGGCCACTGTGCCAAGGGATATACTTGGTCCGCTGCCGCGCGCACTCGCTTGTTGATGGAGACGGCGATGATCAGACGTGTGGTCTTATGTCTGGCGCTCTTGTCCGGCCCGGCTGCTGCGCAGGAACCTGCGTGCACCTTCTACAAGGTGGATACGAGCTTCCTGAACGTCAGCAAGGACGTTGGCGGCCACATCTACACGGACGTGCTCTACGATGGCGAGATAGCCTGCGTCTCACGCCAGGATAAGGCCCATGGCGAGGACTGGGGCTTTATCTCCTACAAGCTCGAGGGCTCCAGCGGACGCAAGGCGGTCGACGGCTGGTCCTCGCTTCGGGCCATGAAGCAACTATCGCCAGCCGAGGCAGCGGCCGTCGGCAGCAGGAGGGCACCGGCCGCAGCCGCCAAGCCTGCACCTCCCAGTGCGGCTCCGGTGGCGCCCGTGCCCGGGTCCGCCACCGTTCGTCCCGAGGACGTCTTGCGCTTCAACCAGCCCGTCCCCTTCGGGCCATTTCCCGTCAACGGAAAGACAATCAAGGAGCTGGCCGAGGGCATCCCCTTGTTCTCCCCGATCGAAGGCCTCGAGGAGTCAGTCTGGAAGAAGGAGTGCAGCTCGTGCCACAAATGGAACCAGGCACGGCTGTGCGACCAGGGCAAGACCTATGCGAAGGACGCCAAGTTCATTCTGCGGCATCCGCATCCCTACGGCGGCACCTACAAGATCGCCTTGATGCGGTGGGCCAAGAGCGGCTGCGAATGAGCTCCGGAAGTCTATAAGATGCAAAAGCTCACGCCTCGTGGAGTAGTCGGCATGCTCACGACCCTAGCGCGCGTTTGTCTCGTGATTGCTCTGTTTGCAACGGCGATGGGAGCCGGCAAGGCCCGCGCCCAGGACTTCCTCAACCAGGAGTGGGTGCTCAACCCGCGCCTTTCCAACGTCTACATGCAGACCGTGAAGAACAATGCCGTCTTCGAAACCCTGCAGTTCACGGCTGTGGAGGGCAACGTCAGCAAGAACGCCGAAGTCACCGTCAAGATCGAGCTGAACTCGATCGAGACGGGCACCGATGTGCGCAACGTGCGCATGCGCTTCCTGCTTTTCGAAACCTACAAGTTTCCCTACGCAGAGATCAGCGCCAAGCTGGACAAGGCGAAGCTGAAGGCCCTCGCGACCGAGACGCGACTGTCCTACCCGCTGACATTCACGGTCGGCATGCACGGAGTTGTGAAGGAGTTCAAGTCGGTGGTGTGGGTCACGCGCATCAGCGACACCGCCGTCTCGGTCTCCACGATCGAGCCCATCATCGTCACCGCGGAGAGCTTCGGCTTTGCCGGGGGCATCGCCAAGCTCTCGGAGTCGGTCGGCGGCATACCCATCGCCTCGGCCGCGTCGATAACCTTCGATCTGGTGTTTGCGTCGGGCAGTCTCAAGCCGGCGCTCGAAGCGGCACGTGCCGCCCGAGAAAAGTCCAGGGCGGAAGAAGCCTCGAGCGCAATCTCGGCAGAGGCCTGCGAAACCCGGTTCGCCGTGATCTCGAAGACGGGCGCCATCTATTTCAAGACGGGTAGCGCCGACCTCGACCTGGCGAGCGCGCCGCTCCTGAACAGCGTCGTCGACATCGCCAACCGGTGTCCGGCGGTCAAGATCGACGTGGAAGGGCACACCGACAACATCGGCACCCAAGGCTCCAATCGGGAGCTCTCCGAGCTGCGCGCAAGGTCGGTGGTCGACTACCTGAAGCGCAAGGGCGTCGCTGCCCAACGCATTCAGTCGGCCGGGTACGGCGATACTCGCCCCAATGCGCCGAACGATACGGAGACCAACAGGAGCAGGAACCGGCGGATCGAGTTCAACGTTAGGAAGGACTAGCCGGCATTTCGGCCGTGCGGCGCCGCATTGAAGAGTGCCCATCGGGGCGAGGAGGCTTGCGCCCCCTCATCACGCGAACTCCATGATGACGGCATCCACCGCGAGGCTGTCGCCAGGCTTGGCCTTGATGGTCTTGACCACGGCCTCGCGCTCGGCGCGCAGGATGTTCTCCATCTTCATGGCTTCCACCACGCACAGCGCCTCGCCGGTCTTGACCTCCTGGCCCGGCTGCACGTGGATTGCCTTCACCTGGCCGGGCATGGGGCAGAGCAGCAGCTTGGAGGTGTCGGGCGGCACCTTCTCGGGCATCAGGGCGGCGAGCGCCGCCTCGCGCTCGGTGTAGACGTAGGCGCGGGCGCGGATGCCGCGGGTGCTCAGGTCATAGCCGTTGAGGACGGGCCGCACCTGCACCCACAGCGGCCGGCCATGCACCATTCCGGTCCACACCGGCTGGCCCGGCCACCAGTCCGACTGCAGCTCGAGCGTGTCGGCCCGCTTGCCCCGCTCGTCGAGGAACGAGACCTTGATCGGCCCGCCCAACTTGCCCTCGACGTGCGCCAGAACCTTGTCGTTGCCGATCTGGGCGATGCGCCGGCTGGCGAAGTGCACCTCCGGCCCGTGCATCTGCTGGGTGATACGGCGCCGTCTCGCGTTGCCGAGGTGATCGATGGCGACGGCGACGGCAGCGAGCAGCTGACGCTCCTCGGCTGCCGGCTGACGGCCCTTGAAGCCGCCCTTGAACTCCTCGGCGATGAAGCCGGTGGAGAGCCGACCCTCGCGCCAGCGCGGGTGGCGCATGAGGGCGGAGAGGAAGGGGATGTTGTGCTCCACCCCGTCGATGACGAAGGCATCGAGCGCGTCGGCCTGCAGATCGATCGCGGCCTCGCGCGTGGGCGCATGCGTCACGAGCTTGGCGATCATGGGATCGTAGTGCATGGAGATTTCCGCGCCCTCGAACACGCCGGTGTCGTTGCGGATGGTGCCGAGGGGCGAGGTGCCCTCCTTGGGCGGCCGGTAGCGCACGAGGCGGCCGATGGAGGGGAGGAAGTTGCGGAAGGGGTCCTCGGCGTAGATGCGGCTCTCGACGGCCCAGCCATCGAGCTTGATGTCGGACTGCTTGAAACCGAGCTTCTCGCCGGCGGCAACGCGGATCATCTGCTCGACGAGATCGATGCCGGTGACGAGCTCGGTGACGGGATGCTCGACCTGCAGCCGCGTGTTCATCTCCAGGAAGTAGAAGGAGCGGTCCTGGCCGGCGACGAACTCGACGGTGCCGGCGCTGTCGTAGCCGACGGCCCGCGACAGCGCCACGGCCTGCTCGCCCATGGCCTTGCGCGTCTTGGCGTCGAGCAGCGGCGAGGGCGCCTCCTCGACGACCTTCTGATTGCGGCGCTGGATCGAGCACTCGCGCTCGCCGAGGTAGAGAATGTTGCCGTGCTTGTCGCCGAGCACCTGGATCTCGATGTGGCGCGGGTTCTCGATGAACTTCTCGATGAACACGCGATCATCGCCGAAGCTCGACTTGGCCTCCGACCGGGCGGAGCCGAAGCCCTCCTCCGTCTCCTTTGCGTTGTAGGCGATGCGCATGCCCTTGCCGCCGCCGCCGGCGGAGGCCTTGATCATGACGGGGTAGCCGATCTCGGCCGCGATCTTCACGGCCTGCTTGGGGTCGGCGATCTCGCCCAGATGCCCCGGCACGGTCGAGACCTTGGCCTTGGCCGCCGCTTTCTTGCTCTCGATCTTGTCGCCCATGGCGGCGATGGCGCGCGGATTGGGGCCGATGAAGACGATGCCGGCCTTCTCGAGCGCCACGGGGAAGGCCTCGCGCTCGGAGAGGAAGCCGTAGCCCGGGTGCACGGCCTCGGCGCCAGTGGCGCGACAGGCTTCGACGATCTTGTCGATCACGAGGTAGGACTGCGCCGCCGGCGGCGGACCGATGGCGACCGCCTCGTCGGCCATCTCCACATGCAGGCCGTCGCGATCGGCCTCCGAGTAGACCGCGACCGTCTTGATGCCGAGCTTTCTCGCGCTCTTGATGATGCGGCAGGCGATCTCGCCGCGATTGGCGATCAGAATTTTCTTGAACATGCGCCCCAGGCTCGCAGCGGCGGAGGAGGCCCCCGCGTCTCGACTCTTGCAGATGGCTCGATTGGCAGACGTGGAGGAAGTGCCCCCACAAGCCCCGCCTGCCGCAATGATAGGCGAATTCACGGAGCAAGGAAGGGGGCGCTGTGGCGCGTTTGTGACCACGACGGCGCGTGGCGTGTGCAACAGGGCTTCTCCGACAATTCGCCTCAAGTCGCGCCGGTCCCCCTAACGAAGAGCTAGTGCTGTCGACACGTGGGGGTCACCTGGAGGGCCGCGCTGCGGTATCTAGGCGCACGTGGGAGGCGCGTTCATGCCAGTCCAGGACCGATCCGATGCGAGCGGCCGCGAGATAGCGGTCCAGCCGTCGCCGGCGCAGATCGAGCGCATCGAGCAGACCATCGCGGCTGCCGATCGGCACATCGCGCTGCAGGAGCAAAGGATCAAGGAGGCCACGCTTGCCGGCCGCAACACCGCGCAAGACGGCTTCGAGTTGCAGAAGCTTCAGCTGCTGATCGCCATCCTGCGCGAGGGCAGAGAGCGGCTGCTCGAGCGCCAGGCCCGAGGAGGGAGCGTCCCTCGCAACGAGCCCGCACGGCCCGAGGCTGGATAGGCCCGGATCGGACGACGCCGCTCAATTCCCCGGCAACCGTATCCGGTGCAACCGCGGGCCGCCATCGTCGATGTTGTCATACACGACGAGGATGGTGACCGAGCCCGCGTCGCGGGCGATGACGGCAATGGCCTCGGCCTTCGCCGTCTCAGGCCCGCCGTCCTTGCCCTTCTGCTTCCCCTTCTGATCGGTGCGCAGCTCTGCCAGCGGCTGCAGCTTGCCGGTAGACGCCGTCACGACGTGGAGCACATAGGCGGCGTCGCCGGCACCGGCGGGACCCGAGAGCACCAATATTCTCTCCTCGTCCAACGCGGCCAGATCACGGATGCCCACCCCGGCGCCCAAGTCCAGCGGAAGCGTCTCCGGCTTGGCCGTCGAGGGCTCGTTGCCGGAGGCGAACAGCCTCTCGGCCTCGAGGCTCAGAATGGTCGCCTTGCCTTGGGCGGACGGCGTGCGGAACCCCAAATACAGGCGGTTGCCGATCGCTGCCATGCCCTCGATGCCGGCTCCAGTGGGACCAGGAATTCCGAAGGCCTCCTTCAGCGGGCTGTTCCGGATCGCATCGGACACGCGCCAGGTGCGCATCACCTTGTCGACGGTGATCGCCTCACCCGTGGCCCGGGCCCGTGCGAGCACAAAGGCCGAGGGCTTGAATTTCTGCTTTTCGCGCGAGCAGGCATGTGACCCTGTGACGTACAGCTGGTCCCCGACAATGGCGATGGCCTCGCCGTCGAACTCGCCGAAATCGTCCGTCTTTTGACAAAGCTTCTGCGGCATGCGGCCGAGGATCGGGTCGGCCTGAGCTTCCGATTGCGTCAGCAGCTGTACCCTCTTGCCCGTCGGGGAGAGAACGTTGCCCTTAAGGACGGCCCATTCCGCAAAACGCTCCTCGTCATTCACCGCGAGACAGGAGCGCGCGTCGCCGACAGGGGCCAGACAAGCGATCCCGCTGATGCCCCGCGGCGTGTGCTTCTTGGTCTCCGCCACGGCGAACGGCCGGTCGACCGTCACGGGCTCGCCCTTCGAAACAGGCGGGCTCTGCGCCAGGGACGAAGTCGCCGGTGCCGTCGCCAGGAGCGCGAGCGTCAGCACTTGCATCCAACAGCGGAGATGAAGGGCAGTTTGCGAGACAAGTAGTGCCATGGCGCACTCACCACAAATCAACGAACTGCACAAAGAACGTTTCGACAATCGGCAACGACAAAGATCGCATTTCTCAGCCGACGGCACAATCTCCGACTTGCAGCCCCGGTATGATGAGCAGTCGAACCGCAGGACGCCTCAGCAGCCCGCGCGCTGGCGCTCGGTCTGGGCGGTGTTCTTGACGTGCGTCGGCGCGCTCGGAAACTTGGCCGCCAGCTCGCTGTAGGAGGAGCAGGCCGCATCCTTCTGCCCGAGCCGCTGCAGCGACATGGCGAGCTTCAAGAGGTTCTCCGGCGCTTTCGCGCTCCTGGTGTAGGTCTGGTAGCCCTTGAGGAACGCGCCGGCGGCAGCGCGGTACTGGCCGCGAACATAGAGCGACTCACCCAGCCAATATTGCGCGTTGCCGGCCAGTGGATCGGCGGGGTGACGGCGCAGGAACTCCTCGAAGGCGGCTTCCGCCGCCCCATAGTCGCGCTGCAACAAATAGCCGTAGGCCGTCTCGTAGAGCTGCTTGGGTGTCGTGTCGGCCTCGGCAGCGGCCGGCCCGGGACCAGGACCAACACTGGGGCCAGAAAAACTGGGGCCAGGACCGGGGCGCGGACCCTGTGGCGAGCTCAGGATGCGATCGATCTCGTCGTCCTTCTTGCCGTCGGGCGACACCGTCACGGCGCCGAAGCCCGTGCGCTCGGGCTGGGCGGGAGGATCGGCATCCGCACGCGGCCGGCCGGGACGCGGGCCCGCGGGGGAAGGCGGCGGCTCGGTGGCGGCCTCGGGCGGTCTGGGACCTGCCGAGGATAGCGCGCGCATCTGCTCCTGCACCTGCTCGAGCTGGGCGGCGAGCGCTCGGATCTGGGTCTCGATGCCGGCCGCCTTGAC
>Ga0247830_10000183_pt1 | contig 19692 bp, 22 predicted proteins | sample 12C_Control_Day5_FD_207766 | JGI IMG/M metagenome (GOLD analysis project Ga0247830, IMG submission 207766) | Soil microbial communities from agricultural site in Penn Yan, New York, United States - 12C_Control_Day5 | ecosystem: Environmental > Terrestrial > Soil > Agricultural land | place...
CGCGTGAGCGCGTTGGCGAATTTCACCGACGGGTCGTACCGGCCGGGATCGCGCTCGGCCACCTTCTGCGCCACCTCGGGGTTGAGATAGTGGCAGTGCAGGTCAATCCTCAGCGACTTCCCCTTCTCCTTGACGATTCTCGTCGAAGACCCCGCAACGCGCGGGGCGCAACTATAGAACATCGGTCAGATCCCCAGGTATTTGGACTTGACGGCCTCGTCGCGCTCCAGCGCGCGCGGGTCCGAGGAATGCACTACCTGCCCCTTGCTCATCACGTGCACGTAGTCGACGAGCTGCAGCGCGAGCGCCGCGTTCTGCTCGACCAGCAGGATCGACAGCCCCTCTTCCTTCAGCTTGCGGATGATCTGCCAGACCGCCTGGATGATGATCGGCGCGAGGCCCTCGGAGGGCTCGTCCATGATCAGGCAGTCGGGGTTGGTCATGAGGCCGCGCGCGATGGCGAGCATCTGCTGCTCGCCGCCCGAGAGCGTCTTGGCGCGCTGCCTGCGGCGCTCGGAGAGGCGCGGGAATAGCGGGTAGATGCGCTCCAGGGTCCAGCCATGGCGAGCCGCGTTGCGCGCCGCGACCTTCAGGTTTTCCTCCACGCTGAGCGTAGGGAATACGCGCCGGCCCTGCGGCACGAGGCCCATGCCGCGGCGCACGGTGTCGAAGGAGGCTTCGGTGGTGACGTCGGCGCCCTTGAACACGATGCGGCCGCGGCGCGGCGGGGTGAAGCCGACGATGGAGCTCACCAGCGTGGTCTTGCCCACGCCATTGCGCCCGAGGAGCCCGAGGATCTGCCCCTCCTCGAGCGCGAGCGATAGCCCCTGCAACACGTAGGCGTCGCCGTAGTAGGTGTGGATGTCCTGCACCTCCAGAATGGCCATCAGCCGGTCCCGAGGTAGATTTCCTGCACCCGCGAGCTCGCGCGGATGGACTGCGCGGTTCCCTCCTCCACGACCTGCCCGAAGTGCAGCACCGAAATGCGGCGCACTACGTCGAACACCACGTCCATGTCGTGCTCGATGAGCAGGATGGCGAGCCCCGGGTCGAGCCGCTTCAGGAACGCGGCCATCTCGCGCGACTCGCCCGAGGACAGGCCGGCGCAGGGCTCGTCGAGCAGCAGAAGCTTTGGCTCGCTCGCCAGCCCGAGCACGATCTCGATCTGGCGCTGCTCGCCGTGCGACAGGTTGCGCACCTCGACGCCGCGGCGCTCCCAGTAGCCGGCCGCCTCGAGCAGGCTGCGCGCCTTGTCCTGCAGCTCGGCATAGCTCGAGAGCGTGCGCCACATCACGAACTTGGTGCGTCGCAGTCCCCCGACCGCCAGCAGCACGTTGTCGAGCACCGAGAGCTTCGGGAACAGGCTGGTGATCTGGAAGGTGCGCGCCATGCCGAGCGCGGTGCGCCGGTGGCTCGGCCAGCCGGTCACGTCCTGGCCGAAAAGCAGGATGCGGCCGGCGCTCGCCGGCAGCACGCCGGTGATCAGGTTGAACAGCGTGGTCTTCCCGGCGCCGTTCGGGCCGATGACGGCCTGCCGGTCGCCGGGGAAAACCTCGAGCGTTACCTCTTTGACCGCGGTCAGCCCGCCGAAGCTCTTGCCTAGCTGCCTCAGCTGCAGGACCGGCTGCGCCATCACTCGCAGTACTTGCAGGGCGGGAAATCGCGGCTGTAGACCGGCTGCTTGAGGAACTTGTCCTTGCCGTATTTCCAGAACTGGCCCACGTCCGGGTAGGTCTTGATGATGGTGTTCCAGAGCTCCTCGTTCGGGTAGCCGAACATCTTCTTCTTCTCGACCTTCTTGATGTAGATGTTCTGCACCGGGTTGCGCATGTCGTCGAAGAACACCGGGCCGCGCACCGCCTCCAGCTTCAGGCCCTGCAGCTGCTTGATGAACTGCTGCGGGCCCGGCCACTTGCCCTTGTTGCGCTTCATCACCTCGTCGATCATCTGCGCGGTGGTGTAGTTGCTCTCCGAGTAGTACGACGGCACCTTGCCGTATTTCGAGCGGTAGGCCTTGACGAAGGCGGCGTTCGCCGGCGTATCGATCGCCGCGCTGTACTGCAGCGCCGAGACGTGGCCGAGCACCTCGTCGCCCATGGAGGGCAGCACGAACTCGTCGTAGCTGGTGCCGCCGCCGATGATCGGCGTCTTGATGCCGGCGGCCTGCGCCTGCTTCGGGAACTGCAGCGCCATCGGGCCGACCATCACGGTGAAGATGGCATCCGCATCTTTCTTGATTGTCGGAATATACGGTCCGAAATCCTTGGTGCCGAGCGGCGGCCAGATCTTCTGCACCACCTTGCCGCCGCAGTCCTCGAATACCTTCTGGAAGCCGCCGGTCACCTCGTGGCCGAAGGCGTAGTCCGCGGCGATCGTGACCACCCGCTTGTAGCCCTGCTCGCACGCCCACTGCCCCATCGGGTGGTGAGGCTGGGAGCTCGTCCAGCTGGTGCGGATGATGTACGGATACTTGTTGAGGTCGCGCTGCGTGAGGTCGTCGGCCGCCGAGACCGACAACACGTAGACCGTCTTCAGGCGCGAGCTCACCGGCGCGAGCGCGTAGCCGGCCGAGGCGAGCAGCCCGCCGATGAACATGTGCACCTTGTCCTGGCGGATCAGCTTCTCGGCCTTGCGCACCGCCACCGGCGGCTTGCCCTCGGTGTCCTCTACGATGAAGGTCACCTTGGCGCCGCCGAGCTGGCCGTTGTGCTGGTCGAGGTACAGCTGGAAGCCGTTCTCCATGTCCTTGCCGATCTGCGCAAAGATGCCGGTCATCGGCGCCACGAAGCCGATGCGCAACTCCTGTGCTTTGGCCGGAACCGCGAAAGCGAGGGCAATCCCGGCTACCAATCCCACCTTGCTGAAAAGCTTCATGACTCCTCCTTTAGGTTGCATTCTTCCGCCTCCGGATTCTTGCCGGGATGCCCATCAGGCCGCCCGGCAGATACAGGATCGTCAGCACGTACACCGCGCCCAGCACGTACTGCCACCACGGCACCACGGTCGCGAGGTATTCGCGCAGAAAGGTGACCACGCCGGCGCCGATGGCACCGCCCACCAGCGTGCCCGGCCCCCCGAGCACCACCATCAGCAGGACGTCCACCGATGTCGTCAGGATGACGTCGCCCGGGCTGACGATGCCGGTGAGATGCGCCCACAGCACGCCGGCCAGGCCGCCGAAGGCGCCGGCGATGACGAACGCAAGATACTTATGGAGCCAGGTGTTGTAGCCGAGGATGCGCATGCGCACCTCGCGCTCGCGGATGCCCACCAGGCTGCGGCCGAACGGCGAGCGCACCAGCACGTACAGCGCGCCGAGCGACAGCACGAAGAAGAACAGCACCAGGTAGAAGTAGTTGAGGTCGTCGGAGAGGGAAATGCCGAACTCGGGGCGCCCGGGCATGTTGATGCCGTTGTCGCCGCCGGTGAGCGAGTTCCAGCGGTACGCCAGCCCCCAGACGCACATGCCGAGCGCCAGCGTGATCATGAGGAAGTACACACCGCCCGCGCGCACCGCGAACAGGCCGAACACCGCGGCCGCCGCGGCCCCGGCCAGCATGCCGAGCACTACCACTACCCAGAAACCGCCGCCCAGGCCGAAGCCGTAGGTGCTCGCGAGGATCGCGGTCAGGTACGCGCCCATGCCGAGATACGCCGCCTGCCCGAGCGAGGGCAGGCCGGTGTAGCCGAGCAGCAGGTCCACGCTCATGGCGATGATGCCCAGCACCAGCGCCTGGGTCATGAGCACCAGCACGTACGAGCCGGCAAAGGGCGCGATCGCGCCTAGGGCGATGATGGCGACAATGACGGCGATGACCTTCGCCTTCATTCGCGTCCCAATAAACCCGTAGGCTTCAAGGCCAGAATGGCGACCATCGGTGCATACAAGCTGAAATACGCCAGCTCCGGAAACAGCGCCTTGCCGAAGTTGTCGGCCAGTCCCACGAGCAGGCTGCCCACCGCCGCGCCGGTGAGGCTGCCCATGCCGCCGATGATCACCACGGCGAAGGCCACCGGCAGCACTTCGAAGTCGAGGCCCGGGTAGACGCCGAGGAAGGCGCCGCCGATCACGCCGCCGAGCGCGGCAAGGAAGGCGCCGAGGGCGAAGATGAACATCGACACGCGCGAGGTGTCGATGCCCACGCCGCGCGCCATTTCCGCGTCGTCGACCGCGGCGCGCACCACGGCGCCGACGCGCGTCTTTTCCATGGCGAGCCACAGGCCCAGGCCGATGGCCACGGCGGTGCCGATCATGAAGATGCGGTACACCGGCAGGTGCAGCCCGCCGACCACCCAGCTGCGCGTGAGGGCCGCGGGCGGATCGATGATCAGGTTGTCGCCGCCCCAGATATCGAGCGCCGCCTGCTGGAACAGGAAGGCGAAGCCGACCGTGAGGAGCACCTGCCGCAGCGGGTCGAAGCCCAGCGGCCGCAGGAACACGCGCTCCATGAGCAGGCCGACCACGGCGATGGCGAGCGCCGCCGCCGGCAGCGCGAGGAGCCAGGAGCCGGTGGCCCAGATCACCGAAAGGGCGACGTAGCCGCCGAGCAGGAAGTACGACCCGTGCGCAAGATTGACGATGCGCATCACCCCGAAAATCAGCGTCAGGCCGCTCGCCAGCAGGAACAGCAACGCCCCGTAGGACACGCCGTTGAAGATCTGGATGAGCCAGAATTCGAGGTTCACGCCACGCGCTCCGCCGTAGTCCAGACGGCCGATGACACCGGCTCTACCTTGCCGCTCGCCGCGGAGCGGACCACGGCTTCCAGCGCCGAAATGTTGGCGATCATCTCGGCCTGCGTGACCGGATAGGGCGCGCGCCCTGCGGCCGCGTCGGCGAAGGCCTCCAGATTCGCCAGCACCGCTTTCGCCGGCGGAAACTCCATCGTTTGCGGTCTTTTTCCCCGGAGGGCTTTCGTGAGGAGCCAACCTTCGGGCGCCTCGGGGTGCGCCTTGTCGCGCACTTCCGCCCAACCCTTGCTGCCGTAGACGGCGAAGCGTCCGTCGAACGGCGTGGCGAGCACCGCGCTGATGAGCGAATGCCCTTTGCCGAAGTCGACCAGGATGGCGAGGGTGTCGCCGTTGGCGAGCTGGCTGTCGAGCTGCCGCACGCTCGCGAAGGCGCGCTGTGCCGGTCCGAAAATGCCGACCGACAGGTCGAGCAGGTGGATGCCGGTGGCGGTCAGCGGGCCAGCCGGCGCTTCCCTGCCCGAGGTGCGCCAGTTGTCTGCGGGCAGCGCGAGAAACTTGTCCTGGCTGAAATTCGCCTCGACCTGCAGGGGAGTGCCGAGCTCGCCCGCCTTCACCATGCGCATCAGCTCCTGGATTGGCGGCTCGAAGCGCTTCTCATGGCCCACCGCGAGCGCAACGCGATTCGCATTGCACGCCTCCACGGCACGCAATACGTCCTGCCTGGAAAGCGAAAGCGGCTTTTCGCAGAACACATGCTTGCCGGCGCTGGCTGCGCGAACGATCTGCCCACAATGCAACGTGTGCGGCGTGCAGAGCACCACGCCCTGCACCGCCGGATCGCGCAGCGCCTCGTCGTAGTCGGTGGAGAACGGGATGCCCGCCATCGCCGCCGCCGGGTTGGCGTCGACCGTGTGCACCACGCGCAGCGCGCGGCTCTCCGCGAGCAGCGGCACAATGATGCGGCCCCACCATCCGAGCCCGACGACGGCGACGTTCAGCATTCAGTCAACCGTCGCACCCGGATTCCCGGCCCCCTGCCGCGACGCTCAGCCCCTTCATGACTTATCCTCGCGCGCGCTGCATGAACTCCGGGCGCAGTGCCTTCTTCCAGTCGGGGATTTCCTTGATGGTCTTGGCTTTCAGCAGCACCTCGGCCTGCTTCTGCATGTAGGAGCCGACGTCGGTGGGGAAGCCCGGGCTGACGTCGATGGTGGACACCGCCTTCTGGAAGGTATCCGGCGCCATCTTGTAGCCCTTGGAGGTGTAAAAACCGTAGATCGCGTCGGACACCTTCTTCGGATTCTTCTTGAAGTCGTCGGCGACCGCGAGCCAGGCTTTCAGGTAGCGCACCACGGCGTCCGGATTCTTTTCGACGAACTCGGGCGTCGCCGCCATGAACACCGGCATGCGGTCCACGTCCCAGTAGTTCATGATGGTGGTGGCTAGGCCGTCGGCCTCGGCGATGGCGTTGTAGGGCTCCACGTTGATCATGGCGTCGACCGTCTTCGCGGCCATGGCGGCGACCATGTCGTTCACGTTCATGCGCACTTCCTGCCAGTCGCCCTTGTTGAGCCCCGCCTTGGGGGCGATCTGGTCGGTGAACACGTTGCCGATGGACGAGCCGGTCTGGTTGGCAACCTTCTTGCCGCGCAGGTCCTCGATGCGCTTCAGGCCGAGCTCCTTGCGCGCCATGACGCGCGTGGTCTTGCCGACCTCTTCGATCTGCGCGATGGCGACGAGCTGGCCGCGCGAGTGGCCGATGACGAACGAGGGACCCGCGTAGGTGCCGAGATCCACCTGGCGCCCGACCATCTGCTGCATGGTGATGTTGCCCGAGGGCACCGCGAACTCCTCGTACTTGAGCCCCTGCTTCTCGAGTGCGCCCGAGCGCAGCAGGTAGTACGTGGGCATACCCCACATGTTCGTCTGGTAGCCCTGCCGGATGACCACCGACTGCGCGGCTGCCGGGCCCCACATCGAGGCCAGGGCGGCCGCGCCGCCCGCGGCGAGAAAGTTCCGTCGTTTCATTTCTCCTCCTCCTTTTGGCTGAGATGACGAAGAAGCGCTTTCTGGTGCTCGAGAAATTCTACGCTGAGCGGATCGCGCGGAGGTGCGGGTGCACCCGCACCTCCGCCTTGATGCGCCCGGGATGCGGCGTCATGACGATCACCCGGTCGGCGAGGTAGACAGCCTCGGCGACGTTGTGCGTCACGTAAACGACGGTCTTGCGCGTCTTGCGCCACACCTCGGCGAGCAGGCGCTGCATCTCGTCGCGGGTGAGCGCGTCGAGCGCGGCGAACGGCTCGTCCATCAGCAGCACCCCTGGGTTGTAGGCGAGCGCCCGCGCGATCGCCACGCGCTGCTGCATGCCTCCGGAGAGGTGGTGCGGGTACGACCCGGCAAACTTCTCCAGCTTCACCAGGCGCAGCTGCTCCAGCGCGATGCGCTCGCGCTCGGCCTTGCCGACGCCCTTCATCTCCAGGCCGAAGGCAACGTTGCCGAGCGCGGTGCGCCAGGGAAAAAGCTGGGCGAAGTCCTGGAACACGATGCCGCGGTCTTGGCCCTGCCCGTTCACGGGCTGCCCGCCCACGCGGATCTCGCCGGCGCTCGGCGCAAAGAACCCGGCGATCATGTTGAGGAGCGTGGTCTTGCCGCAGCCACTCGGCCCCACCAGGCAGACGAACTCCGCGTCGGCTGCGGAAAAGCTCGCGTTGTCGACCGCCAGGACTTTTCCGCTCGGGGTGTCGTACTCCAAGGAAACCCTGTCTAGCTGAATCATGCCTTGGCGGCCCTTACCATGCCCCAGCGCAGCACCGTGGTGCGCTCCAGCGAGCCGAACACCAGCCGCTCGAACACGAAGCCGATGGCGCCGATGACCGCGAGCGAAGCGAGCATCACGTCGGCGTTCAGGAATTCCTTCGCGTCGAAGATCACCCAACCGAGGCCGAAAGCCGAGGCGGCCAGCATCTCGGCGCCGACCACCGCGATCCAGGCGCGCTGGAAGGCGAGGCGCAGGCCGGTGATGATGAAAGGCGAGGCGCCGGGCACCACCACCTTCCAGAACATGGCGCCGCCGCGCGCGCCCATCGAGCCGGCGGCGCGCAGCCACAGCGGGTTCACGGCGCGCGCCCCGGTCCAGGTATTGATCACCATCGGGAAGCTCGCGGCGTAGAACACGATGAGGATCGTGGCAACGTTGCCGAGGCCGAACCAAAGGATGAACACCGGCGCCCAGGCGAGCGAGGGAATCGGCATCAGCGCGCTCACCAGCGGAAGGAAGAAGCTCTCCACCGGGCGGTAGCGTGCCATGAGGAAGCCGAGCACCAGGCCGACGCTCGCCGCCAGCGCCAGCCCGGCGAAAACGCGGTAGAGCGTGTTGATGGCATGGCCCGCCATCGAGCCGTCGGCGAGCATCGCCCATAGCGTGCGCGCCACCATGGGCAGGGTAGGCACGAGGGCCGTCGCGAACCAGCCCGCCCTTGCAATGACTTCATAAACCACTAAAGCGATAACTACGGAAAGCAGCGCCTTCATGCCGCCACCATCCCCCAGCGCACCACGGTGTAGCGCTCGAGGCGCTGGAACACGAACTTCTCCAGTGCAAGCCCGATTACCGCGATCACCGCTATGCCGGCAAGCATCGCGTCGGTGTTGAGGAACTCGCGCGCGCCGAAGATGAGCCAGCCGAGCCCCCAGGGCACTGCGGCAAGCATCTCGACCGCCACCAGGATGCGCCAGGCCTGCGCAAGACCGAGCCGGCAGCCCGTGAGAATGTAGGGCAGCGCGCCGGGCAGGATCACATAGCGGAACAGGCGGCGCTCGTCCGCCCCCATGGTCTGCGCGGCGCGCAGCCAGATCTCCTTCACCGCCTTCACGCCGGTCCAGCTGTTGATGATGACCGGGAACATGGAAACGAACGCCACCAGCACGATGGACCCCGTGTCGCCCAGGCCGAACCACAGAAGAAAGAGCGGCGCGTAGGCGAGCCCCGGAATGGGTGCGCCGATGCTGACGAGCGGCAACAGCAGGTCCTCGGCGCGGCGATAGCGGCCCATCAGGATGCCAACCAGCACGCCGAGCGCCGCGGCGATGGCAAAGCCGAACGCAAGGCGGAACACAGTCTCGGCGGCATGGTGCGGCAGGATGCCCTGCACCGTGAGACGCGCGAGCGTCGCGCCGATCTCCTCGAGCGGCGGGAACAGGCGCGGCGGGAATGCGCCCGAATGCGCGACCAGCTCCCAGATCGCCGCGACCACGGCGAACGGAAAAGCGGCGCGAACGAACGACGACGCGAACAACCGTCCCTCCTCCCAGAGTTGACCCGGCTAGTCTAGCTCGACTCGGAAGCCTTCAGGTACCAGTCGAGGATCTGTTCGCCGGTCCAGAAGGCGACGTCGCGCTTGCCGAGCACGTGCTCCAGCGCCTTGCGGTAATACTTGAGACGGTGCGGCACGCCCATGATGTAGGGATGCACCACCAGCGCCATGACGCGCGCCGCGTCCTTCGAGTCCGCGTAGAGCTGGTCGAACTGATCGATCGCCCGGTCGGCGTACTCGGAAGCCTTGTGGTGCTGGATGAGCATCATGGCCACGTCGTTGCACTCCTGGGTGTAGGGCACGCCGACGAGCGGCCGGGTCTTCGTTTTCAGCCGGACCGGCTGGTCGTCGAGCACCCAGTCGCACACGTAATCGTAGCCCTGCTCCGCCAGGATATCGGGCGTGTTCCAGGTCTCGGTGAGCCCCGGCCCCAGCCACCCGCGCGGCGCGCGGCCGGTGAACTGGCGGATCGCCTCGGTGGTCTTGCGAATGTCTTCGCGCTCGTCCTCCACCGCCTGCATGTTGCGCTGCGTATAGCCGTGCCCCATGAACTCCCACTTGCGCTCGAGCGCCGCGCGCGAGATGGCCTCGTAGGTGCGGATCGCCGTGCCGTTAATCGCAAGCACGGCGGGGATGCCGAGGCCGTCGAGCAGCTCGAGCATGCGCCAGAAGCCGACGCGGTTGCCGTACTCGTGCCAGGCCCAGTTCGGGATGTCGGGCTTGGGCACGCCGCCCGCCGGCGGCGTGATCACGGTGCGCGGCATCGGCCGGTCGATGTCCCATTCCTCGACGTTGACGATGGTCCACACCACCATGCGCTTGCCCCCGGGCAGCCGCAGCGGCGCGCGGCCGGGGATCGGCGAGTAGGAGAGCCGTTCGTCAGGTCGCATCGCCGCCCTCCACGATGACCAGCTCCACTTCGCCGCCGCCGCCCTTGCGGAACGCCGCCGCCTCTTGATACTCGGGCGACGCGTGGCACTTCACCGCCTGCTCGAGCGACGGAAACTCGATCACCACGAACCGGTGGAACCTCTCGGGACCTTCCAGGATCTTGTAGCGCCCGCCGCGCGCCAGCACCTTGCCGCCGTACTTCTTCAGTATGCCCGGCACGCGGTCGGTGTACTTCTTGTATTCCACCGGGTCGTTGACCTTCGAACGTGCAACCCAATAAGCAGCCATCGACAACCTCCAAAATCAGGGACAGACCACGTTTTTCTATCAGTTGAGCCCCTTCACACCGTCATAAAGAAGCCGGCTGCCCGTTATGAACAGCAGCACGTAGATGATGCGATAGAACCACCGCGTGTCAATCCGCCGCTGCAGCCACTGACCGACAAAGATACCGGCGATGCCCAGGGGCACGAGGGCAAGCGACGTGGTCAGCACCGTCCGGTCGAAAAGCCCGAGCCACACGTAAGGCAGGATCTTGGCGTAGTTGAGCGCGGCGAAGAACACCAGCGAAGTGGCCACGAACGCGTCCTTTTCCAGGCGCTGCGGGATGAGCCACACCATGGCCGGCGGGCTGCCGGCGTGGGTGATGAAGCTGGTGAAGCCCGAGAGCGTGCCCCAGAAGAATCCGGCCGCGGTACCGGGCTTTCGCATGAACTGCTTTCTGGGGTAGAGCGTCCAGGCGAGGAAAGCCAGCGCGACGGCGCCGACCACGATGCGGATCCAGTGCTCGCTCATGAAGCGGAAGGTGAGCGCCCCCGCGACGCAGCCGGCGAGCCCCGCCGAAACCAGAATGCGCATCGCGCGCCTGTCCCATTTGCCGAGGTACGCGCGGATGCCGGCGAGGTCCATGAGGCAGAGAACCGGCAGCATGATGGCCGCGGCGAGCGCCGGCGGAATGACGGTCGCCATGAGCGGCGTGGCGACGGCTGCGCCGCCACCCGTGCCGCCCTTGGAGATCCCGGTAAGGGCGACCGCGGGGACGGCGAGCGCCCAGAACCAGGCATCGTCGATCAATTCGCCTTGATTCCCGCTTTCTTGATGAGCTCCGCGTTCTCCTTGAGCTCGCGCTGGATCATGCCGTCGAATTCCTGGAGCGTCATGCTGAGCGGATCGGCGCCGAGCTTGCGGATACGGTCGCTGATCTCGGGCGACCGCACGAGCGTGTTGATCTCCTTATGCAGCCGCTCGACGATGGGCTCGGGCGTCTTCGCCGCCACCAGCGCGCCCACCCAGAAGTTGTAGGCCGAGTTCGCATAGCCGGCTTCCTCGGTGGTCGGCAGCGACGGCATGAGCGACGAGCGCTTGGGGCCGCTCACCAGGTGCGGCTGCACCTTGCCGGCGTCGCCCATTTTCTGCGCCTGGAAAATGAGCGCGAAGTAGCAGTCGGCGCGCCCCGAAACCACCTCGGTAAGCGCCTCGCCGGCGCCCTTGGTGTGCACGTTGAGCACCTCGAAGCCGGCGGAAAAGCGGAAGCGCTCGAGCGCCATGTGCGTCGCGCTGCCGATGCCGGCGGTGGCGCACGCGAGCTTGCCGGGCTGCGCCTTGGCCGCCTTGACGAAATCGGCATGGGTCTTGTATCGGCCGGGCGGCGTGATCAGCACCGTCGGGATGGTGGCCACGGTGGCGAGCGGCCGCAGCTCCTTCGGGTCGAGGCCGGGATTGAGCAGCGTCGATACCGTGAACGCCGAGGCGTACATCATGATGGTGTGGCCGTCGGGCTCCTGGCTCGCAACCCACTTGGCCCCGACGAGGCCCCCGGCGCCCAGGCGGTTCTCCACGATCACCGACTGTCCCAGGCTCTGCGACAGTTTCTCGGCCAGGATGCGGGCCATGGTGTCCGAAGCGCTTCCCGGCGTCACGCCGGATACGAAGCGCACGGTCTTGGTGGGAAAGGCCTGCGCCGCGGCGATCGATGCGAACAGCAGGAACGTCAGGAATGCGGCAAGTCGTGTCATGGCTCCTCCTCAGGAGGACGCCATCATAGCTTCGGCAAACCGAGTTGTGCGGCCAGCCAGTCCGCCGATCGGCTGCGGTAGCGATACGGCCGGTTGTTGGCGTTGTGGCCGCCGTCCTCGACCATGAGCAGCTCGACCGCGCCGGATACGGTCTTCGCCAGGCGCTCGGCGTGCGCCGCCGGCACCAGCCGGTCCTGGCGCCCCGCGACGATGAACAAGGGGCATTCGATGCTTCGCGCGCAGTCCTTCAGCGTAAGGTCGGCGGCTCGCCGCCGGGCCGCCTCAGCGTCGGGGGAATGGCTGCGCACGCGGAACGTCTCGCGCGTCAGGTCCGGCAGCGCGTCCCAGATTTCGGCCCAGTCATAGGGACCGGACAGCGCGATACAGGCCTTGAAGCGCTTCTCGAACGCGGCGGCACGCGGCGCGTAGTAGCCACCGAGTGAAACGCCCCAGATGGCTACGTTGCGGTGATCGAGATCATCTCTGGTCGAGATCCAGTCGACCACCTCGCCGGCGGCATGCTCGTAGTCGCCGCAGATCGGCACCTCGTACTCGGCTTCGCCCTGGCCGGGCCCGTCGAAGGCGAGCGTGGCGATGCCGCGCGCGAGGAACGGCTCCTCGTACGCGTGCAGCTCTTCCTTGGTCGAATCGAGTCCCGGCGCCATGACCAGCACGGGGCCGCGGCCGGCGGAAGGCTTGCGCAGTACGGCCTTGTACCTGCCGATGGCCACCCGCTCGCCGGGCGGGCGCATGAAGGGCAGCGCCGCCGTGTAGCACTCCACCGCCTTCACGTGCGCAGCGCGCATCTGCGCCGGGTCTTGCACGAACACGAACTTGGCGAAGTGGTAGTAGATCGCGGCGCGGACGAAGTGCTCCCCAGCAGTCAACAGAAATCGATTCTTGAGGGATTCTCGTGCCAGATCCTCGTGCAGCCTGGCGCGGGTAGACCAGGCCGTGCACCAGTCCTCCCAGCGCTCGATCGATGCCGTAACCTCCTCGAAATCGGCGAGCAACACGCCGTTCGAGACGAAGCGCGGCGCCCAGTGAGCGATCGCCGAGCTGACGCGAGAGTCTTTGGTCACGCGAACGGAGTCCGTCCCTGATTTCTTCAGACCCTGCCCAGCGCCTTGAGGATGCGCTCCGGTGTGAAAGGCATGGCGGTGACCCGGGCATTCAACGGCGCCAGCGCGTCGTTGATAGCGTTCATCACCGCGCCCGGCGCGCCGGCGGTGCCCGCTTCGCCTACGCCCTTCGCTCCGAGCTGCGACTGCTTCGTCGGCGTCTCGAGGTGCGCGCAGACGATGTCGGGCATCTCGCCGCTCATCGGCACGAGGTAGTCGGCCATGTTGCCGTTCAGCAGCTGCCCATCCGGGCCGTAGAGGCATTCCTCGAAGAGCGCCGCGCCGATGCCCTGCACCACGCCGCCGCGGATCTGCTCGTCGACCAGCATCGGGTTGATCAGCGTGCCCGAGTCCTCCACGCACCAGTGCTTGAGCAGCTTGACGAACCCCGTGTCCGCGTCGACCTCGACGTACGAAGCCTGGATGCCGTTGGTGAAGGTGAAGCCGTACTGCCGGGGCGTGTAGTGGCGCGTCACCGTGAGCTCGGACTGGAAGTCCATGGGCAGCGTGTCCGGACGGAAGTAGGCGACGCGCCCGAGCTCGGCCAGGTCCAGCTTTTTCTCGAGAGTGAGCTTACCGATCACGGCGTTGTGCGCGATGTCGAGCTCCGCCTTGTCCATCTTCAGAATCGCGGCCGCGACGTCGAGCATGTTCGAGCGCAGCGCGCGGCCGGCCTGCAGGACCGCCTCGCCGCCGATGCCCGCGCCGCGCGACGCCCAGGTGCCGCCGCCATAGGGCGTGACGCCGGTGTCGCCGGTAATGACCTTCACTTTTTCAATCGAGACTCCAACGGCGCTGGCGGCGATCTGCGCAAAAACGGCTTCCGTGCCCTGGCCCTGCTCGGTGACGCTGCACATCACCGTCACCATGCCGGTGGGCTCGAAGCGCAGCGTCGCGCCGTCCTGCGCCGAGATGCGCGCGCCGCCCACGCCGTAGAAGGCGGGCGACGGGTTGGTCACCTCGATCATGGCGGCGAGCCCGATGCCGCGGTACACGCCCTGGCTTCTCAGCCGGGCCTGCTCGTCGCGCAATCCCCGGTAGTCGATGGTCTGCAATAGCAGGTCGAGCGCCTTGTGGTGCGAGAGCTGCTCGAACTTGAGGCCCGACGGGAAGGTATAGGGATAGGCATCGTCGGGAACCAGGTTCTTCCTGCGGAATTCCGCCGGGTCCATGCCGAGCTTCTGCGCGGCGAGGTCGACGATGCCTTCGGTGAGCGCCACCGCGATCGGGTGCCCGACCGCGCGGTACTGGCAGGTGACGTTCTTGTTAGTGAACACCACGTGCATCTTCGCGCGGTACTGCTGGTGTTTGTACGGCCCGCCCGTGAGGTTTACCACCTGGTTGCCTTCGATGCCGCTGGTGCGCGGATAGACCGAGTAGGGACCGATGGCGGTCAGGTCGTCGAGGTCGAACGCAAGTATCTCACCCGCCTTGGTGAGCGCCAGCCTGACCTTCACGCGATGCTCGCGCGCGTGGATGTCCGAGAGGAACGATTCCAGCCGGTCGGCCACGAACTTCACCGGCCGGCGCAGCATCACCGAGAGCGCGGCGGTGGCCATCTCGTCCGGATAGACGTGCACCTTGATGCCGAAGGAGCCGCCGACGTCCTTGGCGATGACGCGGACGTTCGCCTCCGGGATGTTCAGGTGCCGCGAGAAGATATCCTGCATCATGTGCGGCGCCTGGGTGGCGTGGTACACGGTCAGCGAATGCTCGCCGGCGTTGTAGTCGGCCAGGATGGCGCGGCCTTCGAGGCACGCGCCGGTGTGCCGGCCGAAATGGAAGATGTCCTCCACCACGAGATCGGCCCTGGCGAAGGCGTCGGCAGCGCCGCCGGTGTCGAGCTCCCGCTTGAAGCAGATGTTGTCGCCGAGGTCGGGATGGATGACCGTGGTGTTCTTCAATGCCTCTTCCATGTCCACCACGACCGGAAGCTCTTCCCATTGCGCCTCGACCAGCGCCACGGCGTCCTCGGCCTGCGCGCGCGACTCGGCCACCACCGCGGCCACCGCTTCGCCCTGCCAGCAGGCGCGCTCGATGGCGATGGCGTGCTGCGGTGGCGACTTGATGCCCTTGAGATGCCCGAGCACCGCGACCCAGGGCGTGCAGTACTCGGCGACCGCGCGGCCGTCGAAGATGCCGATGACACCGGGTTGCCCGGATGCTTTGGAAAAATCGAGCTTTCGAATCCGGGCGTGGGCGTACGGGCTGCGAAAGAACGCCACGTGCGCCAGGCGCGGAAAGCGCAGGTCGTCTATGAAGGCGCCGCGCCCTTGCAACAGCCGCTGCGCGCTCGCGCGCGGCACGCTTTGGCCGATGTAGCCCTTGTCGACCTGCGTGCCCGGCGCGTGCAGCGGAAGCTCTGCCTTACCCATTGATAACCTCTTCAATGGCGTCGACGATGGCCTGATAGCCCGTGCAGCGACAGTAGTTGCCCGAAATGTGCTCCCTGATCCTTTCCCGGGACATGCCGTTCTCCCCTCGACGAATGAGGTCTTGGGCAGCCAACAGCATGCCCGGCGTGCAGAAGCCGCATTGCAGCGCGTTCTTCTCGTGAAACGCCTTCTGGAGAGCGGCTAATTCACGCGAATCGCTAAGTCCCTCCACTGTCTCTACCGTGCAGCCGTCCGCCTGCACCGCGAGCATGAGGCAGCCGCGCACGATGTCGCCGTTCACGCGCACCGTGCAGGCGCCGCACACGCCGTGCTCGCAGCCGATGTGCGAGCCGGTCAGCCCGAGCTCGTCCCTCAGGAAGTCGACCAGGTGCTGGCGCGGCGCGACGCGCCGGCTGACTTGCGTGCCGTTGACGGTCAGGGTGATGTCGTTAGCTGGTTCCATGCGCGCTCGAGCAGCACCCCGGCGAGGTGCCGCTTGGTGGTCGAAGAGTTGTAGAGGTCTGCAGGCGGCTCGAGCTCTCTTGCCAGGGCAGCCCTTGCCGCCCCGAGGTCCGGTTCCCGCGAGGCATTCCGGGCGAAGACGGGCGTGGATCCCGCGCCGAAGAAGACGAAGCGGTTGCCTTCTGACTGCACCGCGGCGATGCCGATGATGGCGTAGTCGCCGTGGCGCCGCGCGAGCTCGAGGAACGCGCAGCGCTCGTCCTTGAGCTGCGCCCGGATCTCCGCCGCGACGACGAGCTCGCCGGGCCGCAGGTCTACCTCGAACAGGCCCTTGAAGAAGCTCTCCGCCGACACGATGCGCTCGCCGTCCTTGCCCTGCACCACGATGGAAGCATTGAGCGCGACCAGGCAGGCCGGGTACTCGGCCGCGGGATCGGCGAGCGCGATGCTGCCGCCGAACGTACCGCGATTGCGGATCGCCGGGTGCGCGATGTGCGGCACGGCCGCGGCGAGAAGCGGCACATGCTTGCGAATATCTTCCGACTGCCCCAGCTGGGCGTGCGTGACGAGCGCACCGATACGCACGACCGCCTGCTCCAGGGTGATGGTCCTCAGGGCAGAAAGGCCGGTGATGTCGACCAGCAGCTGCGGCGAAGACAGCCGCATGTTGAGGCTGGGGATCAGGCTCTGCCCGCCGGCGAGCACCTTGGCCCCCGGCTGCTCGAGCAGCTCGAACGCCTCGGCGAGCGACTTCGGCTTTACATAGGCGAACGCCGGGGCTTTCACAGCCACTCCTCCTCAGATTCATTATGCCGTGAAAACCCGGGCCGCCGATACCGCTTCGCGGAACGGCAAGGACGGGGACAGGGCGCCCAGGCTCTGTCCCCGATTCGCGGCGCTAGCGGCGGCCGCGGCGCTCGCGGCGTTCTTCGAGCTTGGCGCGCTGCTCCGGGGTCAGGAGCGCGGTCACCTTGCTCATGCCTTCGGCGCGCAGGACGGCCGCATCCGCATGCGCCTTGGCGGCGGCGTCGGCGAGGTCGCGGGCGCGCGCGCTGTCGAAGTTCGGCGACAGCGCGAGCGCGCGCAGCTCCTGCTGGGCCTTGCGGGCGACTTCCATGCGATCACGCACCGCGGGCGACTGCTCCTGGAAGATCTTCTTCACCTGCTCGCGCTGCTCCTGCGTGAGGTCAAGGCCGCGCAGCCCATGCATGCCGCCACCGCGCATCTCGGCGCGCGGGCCATCGGAATGGGCCTCGACGGTCGGCACAGCCAGGGCGAGGCTGCCGGCGGCGAGAAAGGCTGCGAGGTAGGGGTTGAGGCGTCGAATCATGGCTTTCTCCGGTGTGTGTTGACGTGCGACGCAGTATGGCCCGCACCTCCGTAAAGCTGCGTAAAGAAGCGCTACAGCTCGTAACGGCCAGTATCATCGCGCGGTGGCGCGCGTGCTCCTTGCAGACGACGACGTCGAGCTGAGCGACATGCTGACCGAGTACCTCGAGCGCGACGGATTCTCGGTGACCGCCGTGCACGACGGCGAAAGCGCAGCGCGGCTGGCGCTCGAGGGCGATTTCCAGATCGCGGTGCTCGACGTGATGATGCCGCGCATCGACGGCGTGGAGGCCCTGCGCCGCATCCGGCAGTCGAGCCGCATCCCGGTCATCATGCTCACTGCGCGGGGCGATGATGTCGAGCGCATCGTGGGCCTGGAGCTCGGCGCCGACGACTACGTGACCAAGCCCTGCACGCCGCGCGAGCTGGCGGCCCGCCTTCGCGCGATCCTGCGCCGCGTGCAACCGCCGGCCGAAGGCGGCGCGCCGCTTGCGGCGGGCGATCTGACGCTGTGGCCCGGAAAGCGGCGCGTCGAGTGGCGCGGGCAGGCCATCGAGCTCACCAGCATGGAGTTCAACGTGCTCGAGGTGCTGATGCGCAACGCCGGCCGCCTCGTGAGCAAGAAGGAGATCTCGGAACAGGCGCTCGGCCGCCCTCTGGCGCGCTACGATCGCAGCATCGACGTGCACCTCAGCAGCATCCGACACAAGCTCGGCGACGCTGCGGCGCTCATCCGCACGGTGCGCGGCATGGGCTACCACCTGGTCAAGGATTGAGCGCCTGGGCCGCCTCTTCTGGAAATTCTTCATCGTCTTCTGGCTCGCGCTCGCCGCGACCGCGGTGCTCACCGTGCTCGCCGTCTCGGTGCAACGCTCGCGGGCCGAAAGCGAGCTCGCCGCCGGTCCGCCGCTGCGGTTTGCCGCCGACCTGGCCGCGGCCACGCTGCGCCACGGCGGCGTCGACGCGCTGCGCGAATGGCTGCGCGAGACCGAGCGCTCGCGCGGCCCCGCGCTGCTCGCGGTAGACGAGCGCGGTATCGAGCTCCTCGGGCGCCCTGTGCCCGCGGCCGCGCTGGAGGAAGCCCGCAGCGTGGCACAAGCCGGCGCACGACGCGCGCGCGGGGTGCGCGTGATCGCCGCACCTTCAGGCGAGCGCTACCTCCTCTTCGCGCCTGGCCCGGCGGAGGGGCGCCGCGGGGGCCGCCGGCCAGTCGTGCAGCCGTGGATGCTGATCGCGGCGGGCGCACTGGCCGCGCTGGCCGCCAGCGCGCTGCTCGCCTGGTACCTCGCGCGGCCGATCCGCAACCTGCGCTGGGCGTTTCGCGCCGCCGCCGGCGGCCACCTGGACACGCGCGTGCGCCCGCTGATGAAAGGCCGGCGCGACGAGATCGCCGACCTGGGCGAGGATTTCGACCTGATGGCCCAGCAGCTGCAGAAGCTGGTTGCTGCACAGCGCCGGCTGCTGCACGACGTGTCGCACGAGCTGCGCTCGCCGCTCGCCCGCCTGCAGGCTGCCATCGGCCTGGTGCGGCAGGACCCGGGCAGGCTGGAAGCGTCGCTCGAGCGAATCGAGCGCGAGGTGGCGCGCCTCGACGCGCTCGTCGGCGAAGTGCTGACGCTTGCCCGGCTGGAAGGCGGAACGGCCGCCGGCACGCCGCAGACCGTGGACTTCGCCGACGTCGTCGCCAATGTGGCGGCCGACGCGCGCTTCGAAGCCGAGACGGCGGGACGCCGGGTGCAACTCGACTCGGTCGAGCACGTCATCGTGCGCGGCCGCGCCGAGCTGCTGCACCGGGCGGTGGAGAACGTGGTGCGCAACGCGGTGAAGCACACCGAGCCCGGCACTGCGGTCGAAATCACGCTTCTGGGGCAAACCGGCAAGGCGATCCTGTCGGTGCGCGACCACGGGCCCGGCGTGGCGCCTCCGCACCTCGAGCGCATTTTCGAGCCTTTCTACCGCGTGGACGGCAAGGGCTTCGGCCTGGGCCTCGCCATCGCGCAGGCCGCAGTGCTCGCGCACGGCGGCAGCATCAGCGCGGCAAACCCGCAGGGCGGCGGCCTGCGCATCGACATTCAGCTGCCGCTCGCCCAGGGGAGTTCTTCGCCGTAGGTAACTTACATGGGGACTTGCAGCGCGACCACCTGGAGCAGACGCTCGCCGTTGACCGGCTTTCTCAGCCAGGCGGCCGCGCGGAGCGGCCCGCGCTGCGAATCCACGTCGTCGCTCGCGGTCAGGAAGATGACCGGGATATCGGGCACCCCGCCATCGGCGCGCATCGCGGCTACCAGCTCGAGCCCGGTCATGAAAGGCATGTGCACGTCGGTGATCAGGAGGTGAGGCGGGCTTTCGAGCACCCGCCTGCCCGCGGCGATCGCGTCTTCGGCGGTCTCCACCTCGTAGCCGGCATTGCTGAGCTGCAGGCGAAGCAGGTTCCGGGTGTCCTCGGCGTCGTCGACTACCAGGATCCTCGCGCTGGGCATTACAGCCTCTT
>Ga0247830_10000184_pt1 | contig 19617 bp, 18 predicted proteins | sample 12C_Control_Day5_FD_207766 | JGI IMG/M metagenome (GOLD analysis project Ga0247830, IMG submission 207766) | Soil microbial communities from agricultural site in Penn Yan, New York, United States - 12C_Control_Day5 | ecosystem: Environmental > Terrestrial > Soil > Agricultural land | place...
GCGGCTCGGGGGGGTCGAACTTCCTGATGCTGTTGCCGCTGGTCACGCCCGAGATCGTGCTCGCGACCGGCATCTTCTTCACGCTCGTCTTCCTCTATCCGTTCCCGAACCCGGGCACCACCGGCCAGATCGTGGGGCACGTGACGTGGTCGATCCCCTATGTCGTCGTCGTGCTGCGCGGACGCATCTTCGGGGTCGGGCCTGAGCTCGAGGAAGCGGCGATGGACCTCGGGGCGCCGCCGCTCCAGGCCCTGAGGCGGGTGCTGCTGCCCGTGCTCGCACCGGCGATCTTCGCGGCGTTCACGATCGTGTTCGCCCTGTCGATCGACGACTTCGTCACGAGCCAGTTCCTCGCCACCGACCTGAACACCCAGACCGTTCCGATGCTGATCTACAGCTCCGGGCGCACGGCACCGAACCCCGCGCTGAACGCGACCGCCACGCTGATGCTCGTGATCTCGCTCGCCGCGATCGCCGTCGGGCTCACCGGCATGCGCGTGCTCGCGAAGCGCCAAGGACTACAGGCGGAAGGATCCGACATGGCGACGATCCGCCTCTAGGATCGCGTGCCGAGGAGGGCCGACGATGACGGAGACCGCGATCACCGAGCTGCTGCGACCCGACGGCGACGGGGCGATCCTCCCCGGCATCGACCCGCGCTCGACGCCGGGCGTGACGGACCGCGAGACCGCCGAGGCGGAGCTGGCCGCACTCGCCGACCGTCTCGACGGGCTGCAGGAGCGGCTCTGGGTCGAGGGCTCACGCTCGCTCCTGGTCGTGCTGCAGGGGATGGACACGAGCGGGAAGGGCGGCACGGTGCGCCACGTCTTCTCGTCGATGAACCCGGCGGGCGTCGAGGTCGCCTCGTTCAAGAAGCCGACCGAGGAGGAGCTCGCGCACCATTTCCTCTGGCGCATCGAGAGGAAGCTCCCCGTGCCCGGCGAGGTGACGGTCTTCGACCGATCGCACTACGAGGACGTGCTCGTCGTGAGGGTGCGCTCGCTGGTGCCCGAGGACGTCTGGCGAGCCCGGTACGAGGAGATCGTCGCGTTCGAGGAGCGGGTCGCCGCCGCCGGCACCACGATCGTGAAGTGCATGCTGCACATCTCCTACGAGGAGCAGCGGGAGCGACTACTCGCCCGCCTCGACGACCCCTCGAAGCACTGGAAGTTCCACGAGGCCGACATCGAGGAGCGCACGCGGTGGCAGGACTACCAGGCGGCCTACGAGGCGGCGATCCGGGAGTGCTCGACCGAGACTGCGCCGTGGTTCGTGATCCCCGCCGACCGCAAGTGGTACCGCAACTGGGCGATCTCGAAGGTGCTGGTCGAGACGCTGGAGGCGATGGATCCGCAGCTCCCCCGGCCCGACCTCGACGTCGAGGGCCTGAAGGCGAGGCTGCAGCCTCCGAATTGACAGCAACCGATGCACGACTGCCCTGCGTCATCCTTCGGCAAGGGTTGACCCGTAGCATGGGGTGATGCCCGAGAGGAACCTCCGTACGCTCGCAGCGATCGTGCTGCTGCCCATCGCGGTCGCGTCGTGTTCGCGCTCCGAGGGAACCGACGCCGGGGGCGCCCCTACGCAGCCCGGCGAGAGCTCGGCCGTGCAGCCCTCGCCAGAACCCGGCGGCAGCAGCGGTGGCGATCGCAACGGCGGCGGAACGGTGCCCGAGGTCCTCCGGTTCTCGGCACCTCGCCTCGGCGGGGGCACGGTCGAGGGTGAGGACTTCTCGGGCCAGGACGTCGCGTTGTGGTTCTGGGCGCCGTGGTGAACGACGTGCCAGGGGGCGGCCCCTGAAGTCGCGCGGGTCGCGCGAGCCTACGGCGACGAGGTGGCGTTCGTCGGGGTGCCCGGCAACGACTCCAGCGACAACATGCGAGCGTTCGTCGACGAGTTCGGTCTTGGGTTCCCGCAGGCCGTGACCGAAGACGGTTCCCTCTGGGCGCGGTTCGACGTCGCGTACCAGCCCGCATGGGTGTTCGTCGACGATTCGGGCGAGACGACCCTCGTGCCCTACGAGCTGCCCAAGGACGAGCTCGAACGAGTGCTCGACGACCTGATCGCGACCTGATCGGCAACGCCGGGATCAGCTCTCGGCGTCGTCGGGCACGTCGGCCGCCGACCACCCGAACAGCCCGCCGACCACGAACCCCAGCCCACTCACGGTGCCGTGCAGCTCGAGCATGCGCGTGACGGACAACGTGTAGTCGCCGGTCCACCGCCCGAAGGCAAACTGCACGGCGAGCACGAGCGCGAAGAGCACGGAACCACCCGAGACGACGAGCAGGGCCGTCGAGCCGGCGCCTCGGCCACGGTGCATGGTGCCCATCACCATCACCACCGCGATCACGAATAGCGAGCCCGACAGGAGCAGCGAGCCCGCGACGTCGAGGATGCCGCGATCGCTCAGCAGCCCTGCGGCGAGCACGGGGATCGACGCGACGGTCACGATGCCCGCGACGCCGGCCACCGATCGCGGCCGGCGCTTGATCGCGCCGGCCCGGGTTCGATCCGCCACGATCGCCGCTCCGAAGCCCGCGAACGTTAGGTGCACGGTCGCGAGCGCCACGCGCGTGTCCGACAGACCCATCGGCCGAAGCTGCCCTCGCCACGCCACCAGGCTCGCCGCGCCGAGGGCGAGGAACACGAGACCCGCCACGGGCACGATCACCTTCGCGCGCAGCGACGGTGCGAGCACCAGCCATCGCAGGCCGGCCCACAGGGCGATCGCGGTCACGACGACCCACGGCACGGCGAGCCACGCCGACGACGCGCCCGGTGCGGCCAGGATGCTCGCGACCACGAGCATCCCTGCAGGCAGCGTCAGGAGGCGGGCGAGGGCCAGATCCTGTGCGGGCCCGCGAGGAGGACGGAGCAACGAGAACCCCAACGGCGTCACGACGAGTGGGCCGACGAGCCAGAGCCCCTCGAGCAGCCCGACGCGGTCCGACAACGGCCCGGTCGCGAGCGCGAAGACCACGACCCAGACCACGGTGCCGACGATCGCGTCGACGGGCGGGCCCGTGGCCGGTCGACGCGAGCTCATCCGCGCCCGGTCGCGTGCCAGGCCTCGAGCAGCGAGCGCTCGCGGTCGGGGTCGAGCCCTGCCTGCAACGGACCCTGCGGCCGGTCGCGGTCCCAGGCGAGCGTGTCCCGCACCGTCTCCACGGACGGTCGACACGTGAGGCCCGCCTCGAACGCCCGGCTGGGATCGTAGGCGTGGAAACCCGGCGCCTCGGGCCACCAGAGCGGGAAGGCCTCGTGCGGATCGTCGTCCTCCCCGGCAAACGCGTCGGCGATGAAGCCTTCGTTGACCCATTCCGCGCGCGTGTCGACGCCCGCCGCGGCGGCCGCGGCGCCGATCAGTTCGCCCAGCGTCATCGTCGGAGCCCGGTCGACGACGCCGTACACGCCGGGCGTGGCGCCGTCGGCGAGGGCGAGCACGAACGCGGCCAGGTCGCGGGCATCGACCCACTGCAGGCCGTAGTCCGCGGGCGCGGGAGCGAGCATCTCCCCCCCGGAGGCGCCCCGTCGCACCCAGGAGGTGAACCGGTCGGTCGGATCGTGGGGGCCGACGATGAACCCCGGGCGGATCACGCATGCGCGATCCCCGAACACGTCGATGACCTCACGCTCACAGGCGACCTTGAGGGGTCCGTACGTCTCGTCGGTGACCTCTTCCGTATCGGGGAACGGCGGTTCGAAGATCGGCGAGTCCTCGGTCCCGCCCGGCGGCATGTCCTCGGGGTGTGCCGAGAGCGACGAGATGAAGCCGTACCAGCCGCTGCCGGCGAGGAGCTCCGCCGACGCGCGCACCGCCCGAGGGACGTAGCCGCACGTGTCGACCACGGCGTCGAACGTGCGCCCGGCGAGAGCGTCGACGCCCTGCTCGCGGTCGCCGATCACGTGCTCCGCCTCCGGGATCAGCTCGGTCGGGGTGCGATGGAACAGCGTCACCTCGTGCCCACGCTCGATCGCGCGCTCACTGAGCGCCCGGCCCGAGAACCGCGCGCCACCGATCACCAAGAGCTTCATACCGACTCCTCACTCCATCCCGGATCCGTCCCAGGGGTCTACCACGTAGCACGTGCGGTTGAAGCGCCTCCTTACGACCGCGCCGTCGACGCGCGAGGCACCACCCTCGTCGAGATCGTCACGGGGGCCGGCTCGGTCACGGTGCGATCGACGAGGTCGGCCAGCATCTCGGCGGCCGCCGTGCCGAGATCGCTGGGGTGGAGCTCGAGTGAGGTGAGCGGTGGCGTGGTACCGGCGGCGAGCCCCCGGTCGGTGATGGTCGCCACCATCAGGTCGCCCGGCACGTCGATCCCTCGCCTCGAACATTCAGCGAGTACCGCCATCGCGTAGGACTCGGAGAGGCAGTACAACGCGTCGGGCCTGTCGGGGGCGTCGAGGCAGTCCGATGCCGCCGTCCGCGCGATCTCCTCGAACCCGACCCAGGTGCGAGGCGACGCCCAGTCGATGTGCTCGGTGGCGTACACCCACGGCTCGGAACCGCGCCCTTCGCTCCACGATCGGTACGCCGCGAGGCTGTCCGTTTCGAAGGACTCCCCGATCGACAGGGTCATAATGCCCACCCGGCGGGCGCCGGACCCCACCAAGTGGTCCAGCATCGCGGCCGTGCCGACCGCGTAGTCGCTGTCGACGACCCTCGTGTCGACGTCGTCCTCGGGGAGCTTGCCCACGGTCACGATCGGCACCGCCCGGTTCCGCAGCTCGCGGACCGCGGGGTCGTCGGGCACGGGGTCGACGACGATCAAGCCGTCGAGCGGCAGCCGATCCCAGATCGTCGCTTCCCCCGACGGCACGATCACGAGCGCCAGTCCGCGCGCGATCGCCCTAGCGGTCGCCGCATCGATCAGGCGCGCGTTGTGGGCGAACTCCTCGACCGGCTCATGAACTCCATCGGGCAGCGAGACGGTCAGGGCCACGAGACCCGTGCGCCCCGAGGCCAACTGACGGCCCCGCGGATCGGGCCGGTACCCGAGGCTCTCGGCGATCTCGCGGACGCGCTGTCGCGTGCCCTCCGAGACGCCGCCCTTCTCGTTGAGGGCGTGGGAAACGGTCGTGATCGATACGCCCGCCGCGCGCGCGACGTCTCGTATCCCGACGTGGCGACGCTCCTTCATCTCGTGATGATAGGACCCCCCAGGGAGCGCCACCCCGGCCAGAGATGGATGCCCTACGCGGCAGGGGCTTCCAGGTCGCTGCGGTACACCCCCGTGCGCGCCAGGCCGTTCATGCGAGCCCGGTGCGCGAGCGCCGCCTGAGCCGCCGCGACGTTCGCATCGTCGCCCCCCCAAGCCGCGAGCGACGGAGCCTGCAACGCCCGCCCGTAGGAGAAGCTCAGCTCCCAGGGCAGGCTCCCGGCGCCGATGCGGTTCATCTCGTTCAACCGGCTGGTCGCGTGCTCGTCGCTCATGCCGCCCGACAGGAACACCACGCCGGGCACCTCGATAGGGACGTGCGCGGTGAGGCACCTGATCGTCGCCTGGGCGATCGAGGCGTCGTCGTCCTGCGTGGCGCAGGCCTTCCCCGGCACGACCATGTTCACCTTGAGGAGCGAGCCGGGCAGGTCGACACGCGCGGTCGCGAGCGCCACGTAGAGCGCGTCGAGCGTGCGGCCGGTGGCGATCTCGCAGGCGGCGAGGTCATGGTCGCCGTCCATCAGGACCTCGGGTTCGACGATCGGGACGACACCGGCTTCCTGGCAGAGGGCGGCGTAGCGAGCCATCGCGTCGGCGTTCGCCTCGATCGCGCCATCGGTGGGCAGGGCCTCGCCGATCGTGATCGTGGCGCGCCATTTCGCGAACCGCGCGCCGAGCTCCACGTACTCGGCGAGTCGCTCACGCAGGCCGTCGAGACCCTCGGTCACGGTCTCGCCGGGGAACAGCGCCAGCGGCTTCGCCCCGGTGTCGACCTTGATGCCGGGGATCACGCCCGCCGCGTCGAGCACGTCGACGAAGCGGCTTCCGTCGTCGGCCGACTGACGGATCGACTCGTCGAAGAGGATCGCGCCGCTGATGTGCTCACCGAGCTTGGGGGTCGTGAAGAGCAGCTGCCGATAGCGCCGGCGCGCATCCTCGGTCGACGCCACCCCGATCGAGTCGAAGCGTTTCGCGATCGTGCCGGTCGATTCGTCGGCCGCCAGGATGCCCCTGGACGGCGCCACCAGCGCCCGTGCGGTCTCGTGCATCGAGGTCATGATCACCCGGTTCCGATCGATGGAACCGCTCCTTCGACCAGCCTATCGCCGCGATGGGCGCTCCACCCGGGACGAGCGGGGTGTCTTCAGATGCACGGGGCACCCGCCGATAGGTGGGGATGCGCAACCTCACCGTGCGCGCGTGGGTGGCGACCGCCTTCGCGGTCGCCCTCGCGATCGCCTCGCCCATCGCGTCGGGACTCACGGGAACCGCCGGGGCCGAGCAGGTCGACCGCTCGGTCGGAGCCGTCGAGATGGAGGACGATCCGGGGGCGTTCGGCGACGCCGACACCGTCTCGGTGACGGGGGGGACCGAGGGAGCCGATCCGTCCCGATCTCCGCGCGGCGCCGTTCCGGACGCGCCGCGACCCGCCGAACCCACGAAGCACGTGCTCGTGCGCGTGCCACGAGACCTCGCGGTACGCGCCCACCCAGACACACGCGCCCGTGTCGTCGGCACGATGCCGAGCGGGTCCAAGTACTACGACGTGGCGATCACCGCCTGGGTCGAGGACGTCTCGCCCGACGGTCGATGGGGTCGGGTCGAGATCCCCTACGTCTGGCCACGGCGTGAGGGCTGGATCGCCCTTCGCGACCTCGCCCGGCGCTCGACCGCCGTCGAGGTCCATGTCGACCTCTCAGAGCACCGGATCACGATCACGAAGTCCGACCGGGTGCTCTTCGGCATGCCGACGGCCACCGGGGCGCCGGTGTCGCCGACGCCCCCCGGCGGGTACTTCGTGACGGACCGCATCGCGTTCTCGGGCGGGTACCTCGGCACGTTCGCGTTCGGCATCTCGGGGATCCAGCCGAAGCTTCCGCCCGGGTGGAGCGGTGGGAACCAGCTCGCGATCCACGGCACGAACGATCCCTCGTCGATCGGTCGCTCGGCGAGCGCCGGCTGTCTGCGCGTGAGTGAACGGTCCCTCGATCGGCTGAAGCCACTGCTGCAGCTCGGCACGCCCGTGATCGTGGTCCCCTGAGGAGCGACTGCTCCTCTTTCTACTCTGGTTCAGACTACCTGGCCCGCTCTTCGGCGAACGCCCGGAGCTGCCTGAGGTGCGCGTCGGCATGGCGGAACGGGCCCGGCGGGCCGCCGAGCAGGTCCCCCAGCCGGATCCCCGCTGGCGTGCGCCCCCGCGACGTGCCAGGACGCTTCCAGCGGGTGTCGCCGAATGCCTCGAGACGGGCGAGCAGCCGCTCGTGGATCGCCTCCGCACGCCGGCGCTGGTCGGCCGGCCGGCGCGCGGCCTTCCTCGCGACGGCGTCGCGGTTGAGCGCCGAGGTGCTCGTCGACCAGATCACCTTGTCGATCGCGGGACCGTGGTCCCCGTCCCACGCATCGAGGGCCTCGAGCGCGTACTCCTGCCAGCTCTCCAGGTGACCGATCAGGTCCTTGGGCGACCAGTCACCGCCCCCGAGCCCCGGTGTCGTCCGCGCACGGGGCGGCAGCCCGTCGTACAGCACGAACACCTCCCGCATGCCGTCGTCGAGGATGCGGATCGCACGGCGCCTCGAGGGCACCCGCTCGGCCTCGCCCCTCCCCATCGTCGCAAGCCTATGCTTGCGCGTCCTGGGCGAGCCACCAGCGCGCCGCGACCAGCTCGGCCACGAGGACCTCGGCGAGCAGCGCCACCTCGGGATCGTCGTCGTGGCGGTAGCGCACGGTGCGGTCGGCGCCCTCGACCTCACGGCCCACGGCGACGACCCGGGACCCTCGCTCGCGCATCCAATCGAGGATCGCCGGGTCGGAACGCGAGCCGGCGAACAGCAGTGCCCGGTACTCCAGCGGCTTCGTGAGGTACACGTCGACGTGCAGCCAGTCGCCCGCCTCGCAGGCATCAGCGGTGCGGCGGGGCCCCTCCCGGAGCATCAGCGCGGCCTGCTCCGCCGATGAGAGCCGCTCGGCGGGGGCGATCGTGAACGTCGCCAAACCCTCGGCGAGCAGGTCGGCCGCGGCGGGGAGCCACGCATCGCGGCGCTCGAGCAGATCCTCGCTCGCATCGGCCGCCCGGCGCACCATGCTCGCGACGTCGACGCCGGCGTCGCCGATCGTCGAGGCCTCCAGGGCGAGCAGCAGGGCAAGCGTGTGCTGGAAGGACCGGCACGCCACCCCGCCCTCCTCGTCACCCGCGAGCATCGACACGACCGAGTCCCCGGCCCGCTGGATCGCAGAGCCGGATCGGTTCGTGAGGGCAACGGTGTCGCTCGCACCGCGATGCCTCGCCAGCGCTCCGATCGTCTCCTCCGTCCCACCGCTCGCCGAGATACCGATCGCGAGCACGCCATCGCCGGGCGGCGAACCCGTCTCGAGCGACGCGTACTCGGCGACCGCATCGAGACCGTCGGCACGCATCCGCGTCGCGACGACACCGGCCGCATACCTCGATGAGCCCATGCCGATCATCACGATCTTGCGCGCGGGGACCCGCGGCCACGCCTCGCCCGACCCGAGGGAGTCGGCGAGGTCGCGAAGGACCTCTGGCTTTCGCTCCAGATCGCGCTGGAAGGCCTGCGGGTTCACCGGTCCTCCACCGGGAACAGGGCCTGGATCGCGAGATCGGGAACGTATCGCCAGCGGGGCAGGAACCCGGCCGCATACACGTACTCATGGCACTCCTGCGCGATCTCGAGCGGTCGCAACAGGCGCTCGTCGAACAGATCGGGCATCCCGCGCTCGGTGAGCTCGTGCCGGTAGGCGTCGAGGTAGCCTCGCCGGCTCGTCTCGATCCACGACCCGATGCGCTCGTCGTGGCCAGACCGTCGGGTCGATGCGACCCGCCCGAGGTGATCGATCGAGCGCACGAAGGCCGCGACGTCGCGCGCCGGGGTGTCCGGCGCCCCCCGTTCGGCGGGCGCGGCCATCGGGTTCCCGTCGAAGTCGGTCACGGCGTAGCCGTCGCGCCACTCGAGCACCTGCCCGACGTGGAAGTCGCCGTGCACCCTCGTCACGACGGTGCCAGCGGCGTCGCCCAGACCCTCGAGCTCGGCACGGATCGCGTCGGCGCGCGCCGCGAGCCGGGCCCCCTCGTCGCCGTCCGTGAGCGCGATCGCCTCGTCGGCGACGCCCAGCGCCGCGCGTCGCCAGGCGGCAGCGGTCGACGCATCGGCGGTCGATACTGGGTGCGGGATCACCTCGGACGCCGTCGCGAACCCGACGTGCATCGCCGCCCCGATGCGCCCGAGCATCGGTGCCGGCCCGAACGCAGGCCCGTCGTCGGCCTCGCCGTCGAGCCACCCGAGCAGCCGCGCCAGGTACCAGTCCCAGCCGTCACGCGCACCGGGGAGGAACGACGCCGCGGTCGCGAGCACGACGTCCTCGCCCAGCGGTGACGTCCACCGGAGCGCCCCGAGCGGCGAGGGGAGGAACGAGAATCCCACGGCCGCGAGATGCACCGGCAGCTCGAGACCCGGCTGCGGCCCCGGCGACGTGAGCGGGAAGAGCTTCACGACCGCCGAGCCGCCGACGACCACCGAATCGTTGGACTGATCGACGTCGATCGCGACCTCGTCGTCCGTTCCGTCGTCGAGCGCGCCGCCGAACGCCTCACCTCGGAAGGCGCCGTTCGAAGCCGCCTGACGCATCGTCCGCAGCATCGCCGCGAACACCCCGTCACCCGCCACAGCACGCCTCGGTGATCGGTCGGCATCGGCCACGGGAACGACCACGAACCCGGACTCGACCGCGGCGACCGTGAGGGCCCCTCCGCGGCCGAGATCCAGCTGGTCGAGCGGCTCGGCCCCGGCCTCCGACGTGGTCGCGGCGCGCCGGCGCGGCGGGAGCAGCTCGTGCCTCGGTGCCGCGCGGAGCCACGACGCGACCGAGGCGCGACCGCCGTTCACCTCCGCCGCCGACATGTCGGCGAGCTTACCCCGCGCGGCCCTCCTCACCTGCGGGAACCCCTGTGCCGGAAGTGAAGCCTCGATCCTGACCAGCGGTCGACCGAACGCTGGACGGCGCCGACGGGTTCGCGCCCGACGCGCCCGAGGCCGTGCAGAAGGCGCTGGAACTGGCGGACCTCGCTGCGGATGAGGCCGAGGCCGTGCTCGGCAGCGTCTGATCGGCGCGGCTCCGCCGGCGGCGTGCGATGCCCGTAGGATGGTTCCACCCCGAGACCGCCCTGGAACCAGGAGGACCTCAGTTGCCGACGCGTCTCTCGATCCGCGCCCGACGACCGTTCGCATCGCTCGTCATCCTCGGGGCCGTGGCCGCGTGGCTGATCCAGCCGGCGGCGATGCCGGCGGCGGCGGCGCCTGCACGGCCCGAACTCCGGCCCGCGACGCCGGAGCTGATCGAACGAGCCGTTCGTCGAGGTGAGGTCTCCGAGGCCGAAGGGGCCCTGTACCTGACGTGGGCGTTCACCGCTCCGGCGAGGCTGCCCGAGACCTACGTGAGTGACACACCGTGGTCGGGCACCCTCCCGTTGCTCCGGTTGCGAGAGCGTCTCCCCGCCCTGGGCGACGCGCCCGCCGCCGCCGCCGCTCGCACCGAGCTTCGCGGCTCCGCGTTCGCCTGCCCCGGCACGAGCGGCTCGCTTCCCCAGACCAGGTCGACGTCGCACTTCCATGTGCAGTACAAGGCCTCGGCGTTGCAGGGGCTGTCCGTCGGCTCCTACACGACCGCACTCGAGACCACGTGGACGACCGAGATCGGCCGGTTCGGATGGGCCACGCCACCGGCGGACCCGGTCAGCTACCCGCCCGGCCGCCGGTACCCGGTGCGGATCGAGAACCTCGGCACCGGTCTGTACGGGTACGTGGCCGGCACGCGCGTCGCCGGCAACAACCCCTCGACCCCCTGGAACGACCGGGACGCGGTCGCGAGCTGCATGGTCCTGAACCGCGACTTCGGACAGTTCCCCGGAACGCCGCTCGACGCCCTGCGCGCGACCGCCGCACACGAGTTCAACCACTCGATCCAGTTCGGATACGGCGCCTTGGGCGGAGCAGGCAAAGCCGGCGACGTCATGGTTGAGGGCATGGCCACCTGGATGGAGGACGAGGTCTTCGACTCATCGAACGACAGTTACAACTACCTCTGGCCGCAGTTCGCACAGCCGATGGGCCGATACACCAGGTCGCCGTACCCGTACTGGGTTGTGTTCCGGGCCATGGCGGAGCGCTTCGGCTCGGGCGAGCGCAACGGTTCCGAGGCCGTCTATCAGACGTTCTGGGAACAGGTCGGCAAGGGGAACTCGACGAACCTCGAGGCGCTCGCGAAGGCGTTCAAGGCCGGGAACACCACCCTCGCCGACGCGTATCACGGCGCCGCGATCGCGCTGCGGTTCCTGGCCGACTGTTCAACGACACCGCGGAAGTACTGCCTCGACGAGGGGCCGGCCTACGCACTGGCAGCAGGCTCGAACGACGATCACGCGACGCTCGGCGCCGCGCCGATCTCACGGACGATCCCGAACGACTTCGCGCTGAACTGGATCGGCCTGCCCACGGCCGCGGGCACCGACCTCATGGTCACCCACGACGGCGGCCGAGGCGTGCTGCGAGTCGGGGTCGCCTGCCTCACCGGCGGTTCGGTCTCGGTCACGCCGGTCGGCACGGCCACGCGGAGCGCAGAGGCGGCGGCGTCGAACCTGGATCTCTCCGGGTGCGACGCCGCGAGCGTCGTGATCTCGAACGTGAAGCGGACCGCTGCGAGCCCGTCGTCGATCACGCGGACCGACTACACGATCGAGACCGGCTAGGGCGTCTCGGTCAGGCCTGGCCGATCGGGTCGCTCGAGATGTCGCCACGCACCGGACCGAGGGGTTCACCCAGCTTCGCCGCGACCCGGTCGAGCCTCGCGACATACGCGTAGATCTCCTCGCGCAGGCGCTTCGCGTGGTCGCTGAGGCCCTGCAGGTCGGCGAGCTTCCAGTGCTTGTCGAGGATCGGCCGCAGCACCTGGTCGTGATGGATCCGCAGGTTGTAGATGCCGGCCTGCGCCATCGCCTTGGCCTTCTCGCGGAAGCCCTGGATGCCTGCACCGGGCATCGCGAAGTTCGTGATCTGCCGATGCATCGCCTCGACCATCGCGTTCGGATCGAGCTCGATCGCGCTGACCGCCATGTCGCGGTAGAAGACGTAGTGCAGGTTCTCGTCGGTGGCGACGCGCGCGCAGAGCTTCTCGGCCGTCTCGTCATCGGTGATCGCACCGGTGTTTCGGTGAGAGATGCGCGTCGCGAGCTCCTGGATCGTCGTGAACACGACGCCGTCGAGCGGCCCTTGGTCGGCGAACTCCGGGTACCAACCGCGCAGCGCCTGATCCATGCGTCCCTGCTCCAGGACCGTGGGGTCGACACCCCGCGTGACCGTGAGGTAGTCGCGCAGCACGATCGCGTGTCGGCCCTCCTCGGCGGTCCAGCGCCGGACCCACTCGCCCCACGCCTCCTCGTTCCCGAACGTGCGCCACAGGCTCAGGTGGTAGTAGGGCAGGTTGTCCTCGGTCAGCAGGTTGACCTCGAGGGCGGTCTGCGCCACGTCGGGGAGCCGCGAGTCAGTGGCCTCCCACGGCTCCTTGATGAAGTTGCGGCCCTCCTCGTACGGCACGTAGTCGTGCGGCATCCACTCCGACGTGGTCGCCACGTGGCGGTCGAGAGCCGAGCCCACATGTGGCATCAGCTCGTGCAGGATCGCCTCGCTGGACATGCGGGCGGCGCCCGCTCCGTTCGCTGGGGTCATGTGATCGCTCCTCGGTCGGTCCCGGTCCGTCGGCCGGCTGGTGCCGCATGGGTTTGTGCATAGGTTCAGCACCAAAACCTCTGCACCAGTGTGACACGCTGGGTGTATCGCTCAAGGAGCGGCGTGGTGAAACTCCCCAAAGCGTACCGCGTCCGACGGCCGGTCTGCTCGGGGGCATCCGACGCCCGGCCAGACGCGAAGACATTGAGCAGCGGTCGCCGGACCAGGCGGCCGAGGACGATGGAGACGAGGAGTCGGACGTGAAGATCGCCGTGATCGGGAGTGGCATCTCGGGGCTGGCCGCCGCCTGGGCTCTCTCCCGACGCCACGAGGTCACGGTGTTCGAAGCCGAGGAGCGCCTCGGGGGACACGCCAATACCGTGGAGATCGAGGACCGCGGTCGCGCCGTGCCCGTCGACACCGGCTTCATCGTCTACAACGAGCGGAACTACCCGAACCTCGTGCGGCTGTTCGACACACTCGGCGTCGCGACCGAGCCGAGCGACATGTCGTTCTCTGTCTCGGCTCAGGGCGGGGCGTTCGAGTACCGCGCGCGGGCGCTCGGTTTGCTGGCGCAGCCATCGAACCTGCTGCGACCTTCGTACCGGCGGATGGTCCGCGAGATCGTGCGGTTCAGCCGCGAGGCGAAGGCGCTGGTGGGGCGGGAACCCGGCGAGTCCACGGGCGAGTGGCTCGAACACGCCGGCTACTCGTCGGCGTTCCGGGACGACTTCCTGCTGCCTATGGTGGCGTGCATCTGGTCCTCGAACCTGCGCCAGATGCTCACCTACCCGGCGGCGACGATGGCCGGCTTCCTCGACAACCACGGACTACTCGATCTCGGGAACCGCCCGCAGTGGCGCACGGTGACGGGCGGGAGCCGCGAGTACGTGCGTCGGATCGCCTCTGCCTTCGACGACGTCCGCATCGAGACCCCGGTCGATTCGGTGGTGCGCGAACCCGACTCGGTGCTGGTCCGCGACCGGCGGGGACGCGCGGAACGATTCGGCCACGTGGTCATCGCCACGCACGCCGACACCGCCCTGACGATGCTCGGCCACGACGCCACAGCCGAGGAGCGGCACCTGCTGGGGTCGTTCACGTACCAGGAGAACCTGGCGGTGCTCCATCACGACCCCGCCGCGATGCCGCGCCGACGCCGGGCGTGGTCGAGCTGGAACTACCAGGCGCGGGAGCGTGGCGGGGCCGGCGCCGAAGGGGGCGTCTCGCTCACCTACTGGATGAACCTGCTGCAGAACCTCGACACCGAGCGCCCGGTGTTCGTGACGCTGAACCCGGTCAAGGAGCCCCGCGATCGGGTCGCATCGTTCGTCTACCACCACCCCAAGTACGACCGAGCCTCAGTCGAGGCACAGTCTGAGCTGGCGTCGGTGCAGGGGATCCGCCGCACCTGGTTCTGCGGGAGCTACTGCGGGTACGGGTTCCACGAGGACGGCCTGCGCGCCGGCCTCGAGGTCGCCGCGGGGCTCGGTGCGCCCGCACCATGGGCGACCGAGTCGACCGAGCCGACCGAGCCGACCAACGCGTCCACGATCGGCCTCGAACCGGCAGGGGTCGGAGGATGAGCATGCACAGCGCCCTCTACGTCGGGAACGTGATGCACGAGCGGTTCTTCCCCCGGCGCCATCGCATGTCCTACCGGGTGTGGTACCTGTTGGCCGACCTCGACGAGCTGCCGAAGCTCGATCGCCGGGTCCCCGGCTTCGGGCTGAACCGCCCGGCGCCGGTCAGCTTCCACGACGCCGACCACGGGGCCCGGGACGGATCGCCGCTGCGACCGTGGATCGAGGGGAAACTCGCCGAGGCGGACATCGACCTCGACGGTGGGCCCGTCCGCATCCTCGCCTTCCCCCGGGTGTTCGGCTACGCGTTCAACCCGATCTCGGTGTGGTTCTGCCATGGGCCCGACGGCGAGCTTCGGGCGATCCTCTACGAGGTCTCGAACACCTTCGGGGAATGGCACGACTACCTCGTGCCCGTCTCCCCCGGCGACGTGACGGGCAACGATCGAGGGCACAGCGTGCGCACGATCTTCGACAAGGAACTGTTCGTCTCGCCGTTCATCGACATGGCCGCGACGTACGACTTCTCGACGCGCGTGCCCGACGAGCGCGTCTCCGTCGTGGTGCGGGAGACCGCGGCCGGCGGCCAGGTGCTGGTGGCCACGCTGGGTGCGCGCCGCCGGCCGCTCACCGAGCGGTCGCTCGCGTCGGTGCTGCTCCGGTACCCGTTGGTCACCCTGAAGGTGATCGGGGGCATCCACTGGGAGGCGCTGAAGCTGTGGCGCAAGGGCGCCCCGTACCGGCGACGCGGCACGCCCCCCGCCTCGCCGATGACCGTGGTGGCGGGCGCCAACCGTCGGGCACGGGTGCCTTCCGGAGCCGGCTCGAGCCGGGGTACGCTCGCGCGATGAACGCGCTCGCGGGCACCGCCGAGCGACGGATCCTCGACATCGTCGGGGCTCGCGTCCGCGCAGGCCGTGCCTCGATCACGCTCCCCGACGGCACGCACCTCGTGTACGAGGGGCGCCACGCGGGTCCCGCGGCCCACGTGTCGCTGCACCGGTGGCGACCGCTGCGGCTCGTCACGACGACCGGAGCGATCGGGCTCGCCGACGCCTACGTGCGCGGCGACTACGACGTCGACGACCTCGAGGCGTTCCTCGAACTGTGCGCCCTGCACCTCGAGCCCGAATACCGCGCCCCCGTGCCGGACCGCCTCCACCGGTTCGGACGGTGGGCATGGCGGGTGCTCGGCGATCCGACTCGGCCGCGAGGCCCACTCACCGACGTCGTGCAGCACTACGACCTCGGCAACGACTTCTACGCCGAGTGGCTCGACGAGACGATGACGTACTCCTCGGGGATCTTCGCCGAGCCCGACGGATCGCTCGAGGACGCGCAGCGGCGCAAGTACGAGCGCCTCGCCGCCCGCGCCGGCGTGCAGGAAGGCGATCACGTGCTCGAGATCGGCTCGGGCTGGGGCGGCTTCGCCGTCCACCTGGCCGCCGATCTCGGCTGTCGAGTCACCACCGTGACGATCTCGAAGGAGCAGCACGAGTACGTCGAGAAACTCGTCGTCGAGCACGGCCTCGTCGATCGCATCGACGCCCGCATGCAGGACTTCCGCACGATCGAGGGAACCTATGACCGCATCGTGTCGGTGGAGATGATGGAGTCGATCCCCAAGCAGCTGTGGGATCCGTTCTTCCGGCAGCTTCGTACGCGCGTGCGCGCCGGAGGGTCGATCGGCCTGCAGCTGATCGTGGTCGCCGATCGTCACTGGCGCGAGTCCGACGAGTACCCGGACTTCGCTCGTCGCTACATCTTCCCGGGTGGCCAGGTGCCGGCGCCGTGGGTGCTGCGCGAACTCGCTTCGCGGCACCGGCTCGACTGGCGCGAGGACGAAGGGTTCGGCGCCTCGTACGCGCGCACGCTCGCGTGCTGGCTCGAGCGGTTCGACGCGGCGTGGCCGCGCATCGCGACGATGGGGTTCGACGAACGCTTCCGGCGCATGTGGCGCTACTACCTCGCGTACTGCGGCGCGGGATTCGCGAGCGGTCGCACCGACGTACGCCAGATCGTGCTCGACCCCGCCTGACCCGTTCCGTCGGTCGCCGCGTCTGTCGGTCGGCCTCCGCCCGATGGCGGGGACCATCGGCCGAACGTCGCTTCCCTTGCTGCGCAGGTCAAGACGTGAGCCGGCCGACGCCGATACCCCTCGTCATGAGCGTGCTCGCATGACGACGGATGACGGCGGCGCAGGGCTCGCCACCGCGGCCGTGTCTCGACGCAACTTCGTGCGCGCCGCCGCCGTCGGCAGCGTGCTCGCGGGATCCGGGGTGGCCGCGGGGATGTTCGACGCCCTGCCGGCCGGAGCGGGCGGCTCGCTCGTGGCCACCGGTCCCGACCTGCACCTGCTTCGGCGGGCCACGTTCGGTCCGACCGAGGAGCTCGTGAAGGACATCCGCCGGCTCGGTCGCAACCGGTGGCTCGATCGCCAGCTCCACCCTTCGAGCGTCAACGACGGCTTCTGCCAGGACTACGTCGCCGACCGCTACCCCGATCTCGACATGACGCTGAAGCGCGCCTTCGAGACCCTCGAGGGCTCGTGGGACCTGATGTACGCGCTCGGGCAGGCCACGATCGTGCGGGAGGCCTGGAGCAACCGTCAGCTCTTCGAGGTGATGGTCGACTTCTGGTCGAACCACCTGAACATCACGAACCCGCACGAGGCGTGCTGGTGGTCCCGGCATGACTACGACCGCACGGTGATCCGCAAGCACGCGCTGGGCAAGTTCAAGGACATGCTGCGGGCCTCCGCGACGCACCCCGCGATGATGGCCTACCTCAACAACGCGGAGAGCACGAAGGACAACCCGAACGAGAACTACGGCCGCGAGATCCTCGAGCTACATTCGGTCGGCGTCGACGGCGGATACGACGAGGAGGACATGCGTCAGTCGACCCTGGTGCTGACGGGGTTCGGCTTCAGCTGGGACACCGGTGAGTTCGAGTACCGCGACTGGGCCCACTACACCGGGCCGGTCGACGTGATGGGGTGGCACGCCGCAAACAAGAACGAGGACAAGGGCAAGGACGTCGGCCTCGCCTACGTGAACTACCTCGCCCATCACCCTTCGACGGCCGAGCGCATCGCTCGCAAGCTCTGCTATCGCTTCGTCTCCGACGACCCGCCGCAGTCGCTCGTCGACGCGCTCGCCGAGACCTACCTCGACCACGACACGGCGATCGTGCCGGTGCTCGAGAAGCTCTTCCGCTCCAAGGCGTTCGACTCCTCGGTGGGCGAGAAGGTGCGCCGCCCCTTCGAGGACGTCGCGGCGACCCTGCGCATCCTGAACATCCGCCCCGATCCTGAGGGGGTCGACGGGCAGCAAGGTCTCTACTGGATGACCGAGGGCCTCGGGCACCTGCCGATGGGATGGGTGCCGCCGGACGGCTATCCGGACACCGGCGACCCCTGGCGTTCGGCGGGCCTCACCCTCAGCCGATGGAACATGCACGTCGGGCTCGCGGCCGGGTGGTGGCCGGCCAACCACCTGAAGGTGCCCAACATCCAGAAGAACGTGCTGCCGGCCACGCTTCCGAAGACCCATGGCGCGCTCGTGGACGCCGTGGCCAAGCGCCTCGTGTTCCGCACGCTCCCGGCCGCGCATCGCGACGCCGTCCTCGCGTTCCTCGGCGTCGCCGCGGCCACCCCACTCGATGAAGACGACGCGGCCGTGGGCTGGCGCCTGCCGTACCTGGTGGCGCTGATCCTCGACACGCCCAGCCACGGGATCCGGTGATCGACATGCCACAGGAACGCATCACCACGCTCGACGTCACGCCGCTCGCCCAACCGTGCGGGTGCCCCGCGCAACCAGAGATCTCGCGCCGCTCCTTCCTGAAGGCGGCGGGCGCGACCGGCATCGTCGCCGGCCTCGCGAGCGAGGGGATGTTCACGCGACTCGCCTTCGGCGCGACGCCCTACGTCGGCGACGTGCTCGTCGTGCTCTCGCTCCGTGGCGGCATGGACAGCCTGCAGGCGGTCGTCCCGGCTGCGGCGGCCCAGTACAACCACTACGTGACCCATCGCCCGAACATCGCGGTGCCACAGAACCAGCTGCTTCCGCTCGACGCGAACTTCGGCATGCATCCCGCCATGGCCCCCCTGAGGCCGTTCTACGATGCCGGCTCGCTCGGCATCGTGAACGCGGTCGGCATGGCCCAGCCGAACCGCTCCCACTTCTCGGCCATGGAGGAGATGGAGCGCGCGGCGCCGGGCACGTCGGTGCGCACGGGATGGCTCGATCGCGTGTTGGGGCTGCGCGAGACCGGCTCCCCGTTCCAGGCAACCCAGCTCGGCTCGAACAGCGCCGCCTCGGCGTTCCTCGGCCCCGCTCCCGAGCTCGCGATGTGGAACATCGACGGGTTCGATCTCTCCGGTGCCTGGGATGCGGAGCAGGAGGCACTGTGGGACGCAGCCCTGCGCGGCGTGCACGACGGCGCCCCCCCGGTGATCGCGGCCCCGGCGTTGACCGCCCTCGACGCCCTGACGACCGCGTCGCAACTGCGCGAGGCCGGCTACACGCCCGCCAACGGTGCGGCCTATCCGGATTCCAACCTCGGCAACGCCCTGCGCGACGTGGCGCAACTGATCAAGGCCGACGTGGGACTCCATGTGGCCGCGGTGGACTACGGCGACTGGGACATGCACGCCGGTCAGGGCGACGTCGCGGGCGGCTGGATGGTCGACCACCTCGGGGAGTTCTCCTCGGCACTCGCCGCGTTCGCGACCGACCTCGGGAACGCGATGGGCGACGTCACGCTGATCACGCTCACCGAATTCGGACGGCGAGTCGAGGAGAACGGCTCCGGCGGCACCGATCACGGCTTCGGACAGGCCGTCTTCCTCATGGGTGACGGGGTGAACGGCGGTCAGATACATGGCACCTGGCCGGGGCTCGCGCCGCAGAACCTCGTCGACGGCGACCTCGACGCGACGACCGACTACCGCAACCTGCTTGCCTCGGTGCTGGAGAGGCGTTGCGGCGCGAGCGCGGGCGACGTCGCCGGCATCTTCCCGGGCATCGACAACGTCCGACCCGACGTCGTGCAGCAGCGGGCGTCGTAGCCAGCCCCTACCGCGTCGTCGACCTCCGCACCGAGATCGACGTCGGGACGTCGCGG
>Ga0247830_10000186_pt1 | contig 19500 bp, 12 predicted proteins | sample 12C_Control_Day5_FD_207766 | JGI IMG/M metagenome (GOLD analysis project Ga0247830, IMG submission 207766) | Soil microbial communities from agricultural site in Penn Yan, New York, United States - 12C_Control_Day5 | ecosystem: Environmental > Terrestrial > Soil > Agricultural land | place...
GTCCAGGCATTGCCCGACCGCCTGTGGCCGCGCTCGGGCAATGCCTGGACCATCACGTACAACTCCGCGCTCGTGACCGATCCGCCGAAGTCGTGGGCCGATCTGGTGAAGCCCGAGTTCGGCAAGCAGCGCCTCGGGCAGACCGTGATCGCATCCGGCGGCGCGCCGTTCAACCGCGCCATGTTCGAGCGCAAGATGTTTGGCGAGGATTATTGGACGAAGCAGGCGGCCCTCAAGCCCGCCCTGTTCCCGAGCCAGGCGCCGATGGTCGATGCCATGATCCGCGGCGAGATCGCGATTGCGCCGCTGGTAACCAACCTTGCCATTCCGCTGGCCGCCCAGGGCGCTCCCCTCAAGTGGTTCTTCGCGCCCGAGGGAGTGCCCGTCACAGTGTTCTCGGCTGGAATCGCGAAGGGTGGGAGCCACCCCAACGCCGCCAAGCTGTTCCTCGATTGGGCACTGTCGCGGGAGGGGCAGGCGCTGATGGTCGAGCTCGGCTCGTTCTCAGCCATGGCGCAGGCGCCGATGCCGCCGGGCGTGGACATCAAAGCCATCAAGACCTGGTATTCGGACGACGCCGAGGTCGAGAAGATATTCAAGTCCTGGACCGAGGACTGGAACAAGGCCTACGGCTACCGCCAGTAGGGTTGCGCTATGGTCGGTTCCCCTGCTTGCGGCAGCAGCGCCACGCCGCCGCCCGGCGCACACCAGCCATGCGGGGCTTGCCGCGACCGGCCACTTGCATGCTAGGCATGGCCCGGCAAACAACAATCGACTGCCGACAAGGCAGCTGAAGAACGCGCCTGTGGGAGGACACTGTTGGCTGCCGATGCCGCTGTAGCGACCGTCTTGAGCGATGCTCCGGCCACTGTGGCGCATGCACGGGGTCACCGATCGGCCCTTGGCTGGCTCTGGTCCGGCGCGCTGCTCCTGATTCTCACCTTCCTCGTCATCTACCCCGTCGCGATGCTGCTTCTGGGCGCGCTCACCAACACCAATCCGGTGGTGGATGGGTTCGGCGTCTTCAACATCTCGCTGGCGAACTTCGTCACCGTCCTCGCCAACCCCAACGTCCACCTGGCGCTGGCCAACTCGCTGATCGCCTGTGGCGGTGGCACGGCGCTGGCCGTCGTCATCGGCCTCACCTTCTCCTGGGTGGTGGTGCGCACCAATACGCCCTGCAAGGGCTTCATCGCGGCCGCCAGCATGCTGCCGCTGTTCGTACCGCCATTGGTTGCAGCCGTCGCCTGGTCGATCCTCGCCTCCCCGCGCACGGGGCTGCTCAACACCGTGCTGGCGAGCATCGGCGTCGAATGGCGCTTCAACGTCTACTCGATGGGCGGGCTGATCTGCATCTTCGGCATCTACTATGCGCCGTACGTCTACATGTTCACGGCGTCCGCGCTGCGCAACATGGACCCCTCCCTCGAGGAGGCCGCCGAGGTCACCGGCGCGACGCCGCTGCGCACGCTGCTCACCATCACCTTCCCGCTGATTGCGCCGGCCATCGTGTCGGGCATGCTGCTGTCGTTCATCGTCATGCTGGGCATCTACGGCATCCCGGCAGTGCTCGGCACGCCCGGCGACATTCCCGTGCTCACGACCTACATCTTCAAGCTCACCAACTGGTCGCCGCCGCTCTACAGCACGGCAGCGTCCGTCGCGATCATCCTGATGGTGGTCACGGGCTTCCTGGTGTGGCTGCAGGCCAGGGTGCTCTCGCGGCGCAGCTACACCACCGTTGCCGGCAAGTCGTTCCGGCCCGCGCTTCTCAATCTCGGCCCGTGGCGCTATTTCACGCTGGGCCTTGCGGTCGTGTACCTGCTCGTCGTCGTGGTGCTGCCGACCTTGGCCCTGATCGTCGCGGCGTTCCGCAAGTTCCTGTTCGTGCGCACGCTCGCCAGCCTGTTCGACGAGCGCCAGTACAGCTTCGGCCATTTCGAGCGTCTGTTCTCCAACCCGCTGGCATTGCGCTCGATCTACAACACCATGGAGGTGGGGCTGGTCACCGCGCTCGTCGGCGGCGTCCTGGCGTTCGCCATCGGCTACACCATCAACCGCACGACCATGCCCGGCCGCAAGAGCATCGACGTGATCTCGACGCTTCCGGTCGCCATCCCGGGCCTCGTCGTCGGCGTTGCCTACCTGTGGGCCTGGATCGGCCTGCCCGGCGGGCTCTACGGCACGATCTGGATCCTGGCGCTCGCCTTCATCGCCCGCTTCATGCCCGATACCGTCAAGGCGCTTTCGACCTCGCTCATGCAGATCCACCGCGAGCTCGAGGAAGCCTCGTGGATCTGCGGGCGCGGCCTGCTCGGCACCATCCGCTCCATCGTCCTGCCGCTCGCCCGCCCCGGCGTGATCGCAGCCATGACGCTGCTGTTCATCCTGGCGATCCGCGAGCTCGGCTCCTCGCTCTTCCTCTACACGAGCAACACCATGGTGATGGCCGTGCTGCTGCTCGACTACTACGAGGGCGGCAACGTCGGCATCACCGCGGCGTTCAGCCTGGTGCAGACGGTTCTGCTCGGCATCCTGATCGGCATCGCGCACCTGCTCTCGCGCGGTGGCACCCGCAGCGGCGACATCGGGCGCGCGGGTTGAGAACACGGCCAATAGCTGAAACTCGACAGAAGGAGCTCACCTGCTCATGACCAGCAGTCGCATCACCCGCCGCCAGTTCGTGGCCGCTTCCGCATCCGGGCTCGCCGCCACGGCGCTCGGCAGCGTATCGGCCTCGGCGCAGAACTTCGGATCGGCCGATCTGATCGAAGCGGCCAAGAAGGAAGGCAAGCTCGTCTACTACACGGCCGACTTCACCGAGGTCGAGCAGGAGATCATCAAGGCGTTCAACAAGCGCTTTCCCTTCGTCAAGATCGAGATGGTACGCGCGCCGGGCGGCCAGCTCATCACCCGCATCAAGACCGAGGCGGCCGCCGGCAAGCTCTCGGCCGACGTCGTCAACCACTCCGACCGCGGTCTCATGCAGGACCTGCAGGACCTTTTCCAGGACTACGCGCCGCCGAATGCTGGCGACTTCCGCTCCGACGTGCTGGTCTCGCCGAAGCTCTGGCCGAGGTCCACGCTCGGCTGGTCGATTGCCTACAACACCGAGCTGATGAAGAACCCGCCCAAGACCTGGATGGACCTCACCAAGCCCGAGTACAACAACAAGCAGATCGGCCAGGTCGTCGGCCCGTCCGGCGGCACCACCTGGACCCGCGTGATGTTCGAGCGCCAGGTGCTGGGAGAGGACTACTGGAAGAAGCAGGCCGCAACCCAGCCCGCGCTCTATCCCTCCGGTGCGCCGCTGTCCGACGCCATGGTGCGCGGCGAGGTGTCGGTCGCGGTCCTGCTCTACAACATCGCCTACATCAAGAAGCGCGACGGCGCGACGGTCGAGATCATCTTCCCGCCCGACGGCGTTCCGCTCAACTTCTATGCGGCCGGCGTGACCAAGGCCGCGGCAAACCCCAACGCCGGCAAACTGTTCCTCAACTGGTGCTTGTCCGAGGAGGGACAGGTGTTCCAGATCAAGGAGCTCGGCTATCTGACTGCGCTGAAGACGCCGCCCCTCAACCCACCGGGATACGACCCGAAAGTGGTGAAGACCTGGGCACCGAAGTTCGACGAGTACGTGAAGCTGCGCAGCGCCTGGCTGGAGGAGTGGAACAAGACCTACGGCTATCGCCAGTAGGGCCGATCATTCCTCTCCCCGTCCTGCACGGGGAGAGGGAACCAGCAAACGGAGAGTGAATGTCCGCGGAACTGAATATCGAGCATCTGCGCAAGGTGTTCGCCACCGGCGTGGCGGCCGTGGACGACGTCAGCTTCCGTATCGAGCGCGGCGAGATCGTGGTGCTGCTGGGGCCCTCGGGCTGCGGCAAGACCACGACGCTGCGCTGCGTCGCCGGCCTCGAGCATCCGACCTCCGGCACCATAAGCATCGGCGGCAACGTCGTCTCGGCGCCCAAGCGGGGCGTGCTGCTGCCGCCGCGGCTGCGCAATATCGGCATGGTGTTCCAGTCCTATGCCGTGTGGCCCCACATGACGGTGCGCCAGAATGTGGGCTATCCGCTGCGCCACCGCCGGACGCCCCGCGCCGAGCGCGAGGCCAAGATCCGGGACGTGCTGGGGATCGTCGGCCTCGAGGCGTATGCCGATCGGCCGGTGGTGCAGCTCTCGGGCGGCCAGATGCAGCGCGTGGCCCTAGCGCGCAGCCTCGTCTACGAGCCGCAGCTGCTGCTGCTCGACGAGCCGCTCTCCAACCTCGACGCCAAGCTGCGCCTGCGCCTACGCGACGACCTGCGCCGCATCATCAAGCGCACCGGCGTCACCGCTCTGTACGTCACGCACGACCAGGCCGAGGCGGTGGTGCTCGGCGACCGCATCGGCGTCATGCGCGAGGGGAAGCTGCTGCAGATGGCGCCTGCCACCACGCTCTACAATCGCCCGGCCGATCTGTTCGTCGCCAGCTTCACGGGTGCCTCCAACCTGCTCAACGGCCGCGTCGTGCAGCGCGAGCAGGAGTTCGGCGTCATCGAGGCGGCCTCGGGGCAGAAGCTGTCGGCGTGGCTGCCGGCAAGCGTCAAGGCGGGCGAGCCGGTCAAGATCGCGGTCCGTCCCGAGAACGTGCGCCTCGGCGTCAACGGCGCGGCCGAGAACAACTTCACCGCGCGCGTTACCGACACGCGCTATCAGGGCACGCAGACCGTCTACGAGCTCGAGCTGCTGGGCGGCCGCATCGATGCCCTGGAGCTCGGCACCCTCGTGCGCTATCCGGTTGGCAGCGATGTCAGCGTAGTGCTTCCGCCCGACCTGTGCTGGGCCTACCCTGCAGGCGAAACGACCGATTCCGAATAGCCTCCGGAGGCTGCATTGCTCACCGTCACGCGCGACATGATGCTGCCCACGACCATCACGGGCTCCTACCCCCGGCCGCTCTGGTTCGACCGCAGCCTGGCCGGCCGATCGTTCAAGTCCGCGCTCGGCGATTCGCTCTTCCGCGAGCAGTATCTCGACGCCGTCGCCAGCGTCATCGCCGAGCAGGAGGCGGCCGGCCTCGACATCGTCACCGACGGCGACAGCCGCTTCGATCTCACCGTCGGCGGCAAGTCCTGGTTCTTCTATCCGATCGAGCGTCTGGGCGGCGTGTGCGGCCACCGCGACACCTCGCGGGGCTGGATGGCGCGCCACGGGCTGCGCCCGGGCAAGATATTGTGGGAGGTGCAGGAGGCCTATCAGCCCGGCGTCGTGCGCGAGAAGCTCACGCGCGGTCCGCTGGAGTACGCCGCGCTCTGGCAGGTTGCCCAGCGCGTGACCGACCGTCCCGTGAAATTCGGCGCCATCTGCGCGCCCGCCCTCGCATCGATGCTGTGGAACGAGTTCTACAGCGATGACAAGGCGATGATCCTCGACCTCTGCGATATCATGAACGCGGAGCTGCGCGACATGGCCGCCGCCGGCTGCCCCCTGATCCAGGTGGAGGAGCCGCCGCACCACGGCCGCGCCGTGCAGCCCGACTGCAAGGAGTCCGATCTCGAGTTCCTCACCGAGGCGTTCAATCGCCAGCTGGTCGGCGTGAATGCCGAGATCTGGGTGCACACCTGCTGGGGCAATCCCAACCAGCAGCGCGTGCATTGGAAGGTGCCGAGCTACGAGCGCGCTCTGCCGCACCTGCTGCAGCTCAATTGCGACGTGCTGACCATCGAGTGCGCGAGCTCGGACGGCCAGGACCTGCACCTCTTCAAGCACATCAAGACCGACAAGAAGATCGGCATCGGCGTGGTCAACCACTGCAATACGGTGGTCGAGCCCGCCGAGCACGTCGCGGCGCTGATCCGCAAGGCGCTCGAGTACATCCCCAAGGAGCAGCTCGTCATCAGCACCGATTGCGGCTTCGGCCGCGAGGGGCTGTCGCGGCGGATCGCGTTCTACAAGTGCGTGGCGCTGGTGGAGGGCACCAACATCGTGCGCCGCGAGCTCGGCCTGCCGGAAGCGCGCGTGCGGGCCGCCGATCCGAAGCTGTGGTTCGCGAGTCGGGAGCTCGACCGGGGAACGTCCTAGCTGATCGGCGGGCATCCGCAGGAGGACGCCTGAAGGGGCGAACCACGGCGCAGTCGCTCAGCCGCAATTCACGGAGGCCAGCGTGCTCACTGTCACGCGCGACATGGTCCTGCCCACCACGATCACGGGCTCCTATCCGCGGCCGCTCTGGTTCGACCGCAGCCTGGCCGGCCGATCGTTCAAGTCCGCGCTCGGCGATTCGCTCTTCCGCGAGCAGTATCTCGACGCCGTCGCCAGCATTATCACCGAGCAGGAGGCAGCCGGGCTCGACATTGTCACCGACGGCGACAGCCGGTTCGATCTGACCGTGGGCGGCAAGTCGTGGTTCTTCTACCCGATCGAGCGGCTCGGCGGAGTGTGCGGCCACCGCGACGCATCGCGGAACTGGACATCGCGCTTCGGCCTGCGCCCTGGAAAGATTCTGTGGGAGGTGCAGGAGGCTTATCAGCCCGGCGTCGTGCGCGAAAAGCTCACCCGCGGTCCGCTGGAATACGCCGCGCTGTGGCAGGTCGCGCAGCGCATGACGGACCGGCCCGTGAAATTCGGCGCCATCTGTGCCCCCCTGCTCGCGCAAATGCTGTGGAATGAGTTCTATGACGACGACAAGGCGATGATCCACGATCTCTGCGACATCATGAACGCGGAGCTGCGCGACATGGTCGCCGCCGGCTGCCCCCTGATCCAGGTCGAGGAGCCGCCGCATCACGGCCGCGCGCTGCAGCCAGGCTGCACCGATGCCGATCTCGAGTTCCTCACCGAGACTTTCAACCGTCAGCTCGTCGGCGTCGACGCCGAGATCTGGGTGCACACCTGCTGGGGCAACCCCAACCAGCAGCGCCTGCATTGGAAAGCACCGAGCTACGAGCGCGCGCTGCCGCATCTGCTGCAGCTCAATTGCGACGTGCTGACCATCGAGTGCGCGAGCTCGGATGGGCAGGACCTGCACCTCTTCAAGCACATCAAGACCGACAAGAAGATCGGCATCGGCGTGGTCAACCACTGCAATACGGTGGTCGAGCCCGCCGAGCACGTCGCGGCGCTGATCCGCAAGGCGCTCGAGTACATCCCCAAGGAGCAACTCGTCATCAGTACCGATTGCGGCTTCGGCCGCGAGGGGCTGTCGCGGCGGATCGCCTTCTACAAGTGCGTGGCGCTGGTGGAGGGCACCAACATCGTGCGCCGGGAGCTGGGCCTGCCGGAAGCGCGCGTGCGGGCAGCCGATCCGAAGCTGTGGTTCGCGGGTCGGACGTAGGCTTCGGCCGCTCCGGACGGAAGGCCGGCGCAACGGCGCCAGCGGCCGCCGCCTCAGCCCTCGCGCAGCTTGAAGCGCTGGATCTTGCCCGTTGCGGTCTTCGGCAGTCCCTCCACGAACGTGATCCAGCGGGGATACTTCCACATCCCGGCCTTCGCCTTGACGTGCTCCTTGAGCTCCTCCTCGAGGCCATTGCCGGCCCCCTTGCCGGGCTTGAGCACGATGAAGGCCTGGGGCTTGAGGAGCCCGTCGCCGTCCTCCTTGGGCACCACGGCGGCCTCCAGCACCGCGGGGTGGCCAATCAGCGCGCTCTCCACCTCGAATGGGGACACCCATATCCCCGACACCTTGAACATGTCGTCGGTGCGTCCCTGGTAGGTGTAGTAGCCCTCGGCGTCGCGCGTGTACTTGTCGCCCGAGCGCGTCCAGCCGCCCTCGAAGGTGGCGCGGCTCTTCTCGCGCTGGTTCCAGTAGCCCTCCGCGGCGCTCGGCCCCTTCACCAGCAGCTCGCCGACGTCGCCGTCGGGGACGTCGCGGCCCTGCTCGTCGACGAGGCGCACCTCGTAGCCCGGCACCGGCTTGCCCGACGTGCCGTACTTCACGTCGCCGGGGCTGTTGCAGACGTACTGGTGCAGCATCTCGGTGGAGCCGACGCCGTCGAGCACGTCGATGCCGAAGCGCGCCTTGAAGGCCTTGCCGACCTCGGCGGGCAGCGCCTCGCCAGCCGAGACGCACAGGCGCAGGCGCTCGGATGAATTCTCCCGCGTGCCCTGCGCATAGGCGAGCATGCCCGCATACAGCGTCGGCACACCGAAGAACAGCGTCGGCTGATATTTCTTGAGCGTGCGGAACACCACCTCCGGCGTCGGCCGCTCGGGCAGCAGCACGGCAGTCGCGCCGACCGACATCGGAAACGACATGGCATTGCCGAGCCCGTAGGCGAAGAACAGCTTGGCGGCGGAGAACACGAGATCGTCCTCGCGCATGCCGAGGCAGCCCTGGCCCGTCAGCCGCGCCGTCTCCATCGGGCTCGAGTGCACGTGCCGCACGCCCTTGGGCATGCCGGTCGAGCCCGACGAGTAGAGCCAGAACGCGGTCTCGTCGCTGCAGGTGTCGGCGGCGGCGAGTTCGGCCGACTGATGCCCCAGCTCGCCGCGGAACGGCAGCGCGAACGCCGGCGCCTCGCCGCCCGCCACGAAGATGTGCTTGAGGAACGGCAGCTGCCCCAGGATCGGCTGCACGACGGGAAGCAGCTGCGCCGACACGATCAGCGCCTTCGCCCGGCTGTCGCCGAGGATGTAGGCGTACTGCTCGGGCGTCAGCAGCGTGTTGAGGCACACCGGCACGACGCCGGCCTTGATCGCGCCCCAGAACGCGGGCGGAAAGTCCACCGTGTCGAGCAGCAGCAGCGCGACGCGCGACTCGCGCGCAATCCCGTAGGTGGCGAGCAGGCTGCCCATGCGGTTGGCGCGCGCCGCGAGCTCGCCGTAGGTCAGCGTCTCGCCCGGATCGATGAACGCCGGCTTGGCGCCGCGCCCGTGGATGACGTTGCGGTCGACCATGTCGGTCGCCGCGTTGTAGATGCGCGGGTAGCTCATCATTCCTCCCCGAGCAGGATCGTCTCCACCTGAGGCGATCTCGCTCCGGCCGTCTTTTGGCGGCCTCTCGCTGGCTGGCTCAATCTGCTGGCTCGTCGTTCGGCCTGCATCATACTGCAAGCCGAAAGCCTTTGCAGCGCCCGCTTTTTGCCGCCGCACCGCCAAAGGATGTAGTATCGTGCATCCTTGCCCAATCGATCCCGCGAGCGATCCCACGACACCAGCATGGCCATCATCCCAGATGCTGTCGCAGACACGCGGCGCGGGGCGGCGCCGGCGGACGAAGCCTACCTCAAGCGCGTCGGCGAGCGCGTGCGCCTCGCCCGTGCCCGCCGCGGCATGTCGAGGAAGTCGCTGGCCAAGGCGTCGGGCGTGTCGGAGCGGTACCTCGCCGAGCTCGAGCGCGGCGCCGGCAATGCCTCGCTGCTGGTGCTGCGCCAGCTCGCCGAGGCGCTCAGCATCGAGGCCGCAGCCCTGGTCGGCGACGCGCCCGAGCGGCCCATCGATCTCACCCTTGCCATCCACCAGCTCGAGCGGCTCTCGCCCGCCGACCTCGCCGAGGCGCGCCGGCTGCTGGGACAGCGCTTCGGTCCCGCGGGCGCCGCCGCCCAGGGCCGCATCGCGCTCATCGGCCTGCGCGGCGCCGGCAAGACCACGCTGGGCCAGCTCGCGGCGCAGGCGCTCGGCGTGCCCTTCGTCGAGCTCGATCGCGAGATCGAGCGCGCCAGCGGCATGGAGCTGTCCGAGATCTTCGCCATGCACGGCCAGCCCATGTTCCGCCGCCTCGAGCGGCAGTGCCTGGAGACCACCATCGAGCGCTTCGACAAGGCGGTGATCGCCACCGGCGGCAGCCTCGTAACCGAGCCCGCCACCTACGACCTCCTGCTGTCGGCCTGCTTCGTGGTGTGGCTCAGCGCCAAGCCCGACGAGCACATGGGCCGCGTGCTGGCACAGGGCGACCTGCGCCCCATGGCCGACGGCCCGCAGGCCATGGACGACCTCAAGGCCATCCTGGAGAGCCGCACCGCCCTCTACGCCAAGGCCAACGCCCAGGTCTCCACCACCGGCAAGACCGAAGCCCAAGCCTTCGCCGCCCTCCTCGCCGCCCTCCCCCGCGGTGCCGGCGAGCCCCCCGCGGCCCGCTGATGCGCCGCAAATGGTCCCATTGGCTTGCGGCATGTCCGGCGCCTCGTGCGCGAATCTTGAACGTGGCAATTTTGCATCGTCCAACGCACAAGATGGCTCTCCTCACAGAAATTCCGTTGTTGGGCTTATAGCTGATAGTTAAAGCTGGAGCGTCGCGGACCGGGGCGCATTCCGAACCCAACAGGCAAGCCTGAAACAGGCGGCCGTCGACTGTACGGCGTGGGGGGCCTGGCAGCGATCGTCGTCCTGCGTGCAATGTCCGATGCCGGGATCACGCGCAGCGACACGGCTCCCAATCTCGCTCTCCCGAAGGAATGACTTTGGCTGTCGCCTGACAGGCGACGACGGGGTGCGCGCGTGGCTGTGTTGCGTGGTGTGGGGGGTTCGCGTGTGGTTGCGTTGCGTAGTGTGGGACGACGTGCGCTTTTCGTTGCGCTAGCGATCGTGGTGATGTGCGTTGCGCTCGCATTGCAAACTAACAATGCGTCCGCGCAGACCACGTGCCCTACTTCGGATGTACCGAACACTGACGGTGGCACGCACGCCATTGGAGGCTCACCCGACCGTCCTTCCGGCACCAAGTGCTACCGCGACCACTGGGCCAACAGCTCTTACGACTTAAATGGCAGCGATGGCCGGCTCAGTGCTGTTCACGCACCAGCATTCGCCGTTCTCCTACCGGACGTAGACCGGCCCGCACCAACGCATAAAGTCAAAATCCTTTGGGGAAATTCATCAGGAACCCCGGTTCCAATTACGTCAGCAACGTGCGCTGGCGCTACCATTGTTGGCGAAGGAACGAACCTGGTCACTGTAGAGCTGGCTTCTGGATCGTGTTCACTGCGCACGACCGCCAGTCCCGGAGGCACTCTGCTATCTTACGAGGCTACACTTACCCGATCGGGAAACGCCTACACATTGGGCGCAGGGACTGCGACTGGGGGCGGATTTGGCGGCACCGTTGACGTCACAGCGCCTCGCGTCGCCTCTATCATCCGCCAAAACCCGGCCACCTCGCCGACCAATGCCGACAGCCTCACGTGGCGCATCACGTTCGACGAAAACGTCCAGAACGTGAATGCGGCGGACTTCACCGTGGCGGGCACCACGGCGACGGTGACGAGCGTGGCGACGGTGACTGCCAGCACCGTGTTCGACGTCACGGTCTCGGGCGGCGACCTCGCCAGTCTCAACGCCACCGTGACATTGGGCTTGGCGGCCGGGCAGGACATCCAGGACACCGCCGGCAACGCGCTCACCAATACGGCGCCGACCGGGACCAACAACAATACCTACGTGATGATCAATGCCGCGGACATGTCGGTCGATTTGTCCGGCCTGCCGACCACGGCAACCGTCGGGACGCCCTATTCCGGCACCATCAAGTGCACGAACAGCGCAGGCGCGACCGCCTCGGCCGCGAGCGCCACGTGCAGCGTCTCCGGCTTACCAGCCGGGCTGTCGCTGGGCGCTTGCTCTCCCGTGCCGCCTGCCACGGTGGCGGCCGGCGCCTCGATTACCTGCCCCGTCTCCGGAACGCCGACTTCTGCGGGATCGGCGACGGTGATCGTCACGACGGGAGCCAGCAACGACTTCACAACCGGCAACAACACGGGGTCGGCGACGATCAATCCTGTCGGGACGGCAGGCCTGACCCTGACAACAACGGCCTCGCCGGCCATGTTCAGCGGCGTCGGGCAGACGATCGTGTTCGCCTATGTGGTGACCAACTCGGGCAACGTGACCGTCACCGGCCTCTCCGTGACGGACACCAAGGTGAGCCCCATCGGCTGCGCGGCGACGACGCTGGCGGCGGGCTCAAGCACGACCTGCACGGGCAGCTACACCACCACCGCCGCCGACGTGAACGCCACCAGCATCGTCAGCACCGCCACCGCGCGCGCCACCTTCGCCGGCACTGCCGTCGCCTCGGCCGCCGTCACCACCACGGTCAAGATCGACGTCGAGGCGGTGCGCAAGGCGACCAAGAGCGCGATCCAGAGCTTCATGAGTCAGCGCGCCAACATGATCGCGTCGATGGGCCCCGACACCGGCCAGATGCACAACAAGCTCACAAGCTCCCTGTTCGGCGGGACGGGCCAGACGAACGACCAGCCCTCGGGCCTCGGCGGCCCCAAGGACGAGGCCCGCGTGCAGCGCCCACCGAGCCAGCCCGGTCCCCAGATGGCCGCCGGCCTCGGCATGCGCGAGGCCTTGGCAGGCGACCGGGACGCCATGGCGCGCGAAGCGGCCGGCACCGGCGGCGCACGACCTGCGGCGAGCGCGCTCGGCTTCAGCGGCGCCGCCGACGACGGCCAGGGCCGCTTCGCCTTCGCCACCAGCCTCACCCAGGTGCGCGCCGCCGCCACAGCCGAGCAGGCGCGGAAGGAGGCCGCGGCAAGCGACCTGCCGGAAGGCATGATGAGCCTCGGCGCACGGGGAGCATACCGGCAGGCTCCGAGCCCGCAGCCGCGCTTCGACGTGTGGACCGAGGGCGTGTTCTCCTACTACAGCCAGGACCGCATCGACGGGAAGCGCCAGGGCCACGCCGGCATCTTCTTCGCCGGCGCCGACTACCTCGTGCATCCGGGCCTGCTGATCGGCGCGCTCGTGCAGATCGACTGGATGGACGAGTCCTCCTCCACCCTCGGCCGCAACGCCGATGGGCGGGGCTGGATGGCGGGCCCCTACCTCAGCGCCCGCCTGACGCAGAACCTCTACTTCGATGCGCGCGCGCTGTGGGGCCGCTCGAGCAACCACATCGATCCGCTCGGCGCCTACACCGACAGCTTCGAGACCAACCGGGCTCTCGCCGCCGCCAAGCTCACGGGCCGGTGGGCCTTCGGCGGGCTCACCTTCCAGCCGAGCGCGGAGCTGCTGTATTTCACCGAGGAGCAGGAGGCCTACAGAAACGCCATCGGCATCGCCATCGACAGCCAGTCCGTCCGATTAGGTCGGCTGATGTTCGGGCCCGAGATCGGCTACCGCTTCGCCGCCGGTGGCGGCAGCGTGGTCGAGCCGTTCGTCGGCCTCAAGGGCGTGTGGGATTTCGCCAAGACCGACGAGACCACGGCTGCCGGCGAGCCCGTGGGCCGCGAGGCCTGGCGCGGCCGCGTCGAGACCGGCGCCACCTTCAGGTCGGCCTCCGGCATATCCGTGCGCGCGCAGGGCTCCTACGACGGCATCGGCGACGCCAATTTCCACGCCTGGCAGGGCCGCGCCACCCTCGTCGTGCCGCTGCAGTGACGCCATTCGCAGCGCGCTATCCGTTCGGCGCGTCGGGGTTCTCGATCAGGATGGCGACGCCCTGGCCGCCGCCGGCGCAGGCGGTGGCGATGCCGTAGCGGCCCTTCGAGCGCCTGAGTTCGCGCGCCAGCGTCAGCGTGCAGCGCACGCCGGTCGCACCCAGCGGGTGGCCGATGGCGATGGCCCCGCCGTTGACGTTGACCTTGGTGCGGTCGAGGCCTAGCTCGCGCTCGACCGCAATGTACTGCGCGCCGAACGCCTCGTTGATCTCGAAGCGGTCGATGTCGCCGAGCTTCAGGCCGGCCTTGGCGAGCACGGCGCGGATCGCCGGTGCCGGCCCGATCCCCATGATCTCCGGCGGCACGCCCACCGCCGCGCCGGCGACGATGCGCGCAATCGGCCTAGCGCCGTTGAAGCCCCCGTTGAAGCCTTTGCCGGCCACGACCACGGCGGCGGCACCGTCGACGATGGCCGAGCTGTTGCCGCCGGTCTGCACGCCCTTGAAGGCGGGCTTGAGCGCCTTCAGCGCCTCGATCGGCGTCGGGCGCGGATGCTCGTCGGCCTCGACGGCCGCCACCTTGCGCGGCAGGCGGATCTCGCGCGTGGCGTAGCCCGCGCGCTCGAACCGCTCGCCCGTCACCGGCACGACCTCCCCCTCGAAGAAGCCGGCCTCGCGCGCGGCGATGGCCCGCTCGAAGCTCGCGGCGGCGAAGGCGTCGGTATCCTCGCGCGTGATCTGGTAGCGCTTGGCGAGCTCCTCGGCGGTGTCGCCCATGCGCGACTTCGGCGCGGTATCGAGCGTCGCTTCCCACAGGAAGTCCTTGAACTCGACCTGGCCCATCCTGAAGCCGCCGCGGTGCGTATAGGCGGCGATCGGGTTGCGCGACATGGACTCGGTGCCCACGCACAGCACCGCCTTCGACTTGCCGAGCGCCAGCTGGTCGGCCGCCTGCAGGATGGCCTCGAAACCCGAGGTGCACAGCCGCTGCACCAGCAGCGCCGGCACCCCGATCGGCACGCCCGCATAGAGGCCGATGTGGCGCGCGATGAAGAAGGCATCGAAGCTCGTCTGCGCCACCGAGGCCGTCACCACGGCGTCGATCTTCTCCGGGCGCACGCCCGTGGCCTTCAGCGCCTCGCGCGCCGCCTTGATGCCGAGGTCGGTCGCGGATACATCGCGCAGGGTCCCGTTGTAGTCGGCGAACGGCGTGCGCGCGCCGCCGACGAGCCAGGCGTCGTCGTAGGCAATCGTCTGGGCGTGGGCGAGTTCATTCATGTCGGCTCCTTCAGGCAATCACGATCACGTCCGCCGCCGCCGGCTCGGCATGCAGCCGCTCGACGAGTGCCGCACGCTTGGCCAGCACTGCGCGCTGGTTGAGGTAGCCCTTGTCGGTGATCTCGTTAGCGTCGATGGATGGCGGCTCGGTCAGGATCAGGCAGCGCGCGATCCTCATGGAGCTGCCCTGCACCGCCCTGTTGTGGCGCGCGAGCCCCTCGACCAGAGCCTTGCGCACGGCCGGCTCGGCCGCGAGCTGATCGAGCCTGGCATCGGGCGCAGCCTGCGGGCACAGGCTCCTGAGCCCGGCGAGGCTCGGGAAGATCAGCAGCCCGATGTCGTCGCGGTCATGCCCGGTGACGACGGCATCCTCGATCACCGGCGCCCCGGCGCCGATCACGGCCGGCCGCAGCATGCCGACGTTGACCCAGGTGCCGGACGACAGCTTGAAGTTCTCGGCCGTGCGCCCGTCGAACAGCAGGCCGGCCGCCGGGTTGGCGGGATCGGCAAGCCGCACCGCGTCGCCGGTCCTGAGCCAGCCCTCCTCGTCGAAGGCCTTGGCGGTCAGCTCCGGCGCCTTGAAATAGCCGGGCGTGACGTTGGGCCCCTTGACGCGGATCTCGAGCTTGTCGCCGTCGGGCGCGAGCTTCACCTCCATGCCCGGTCCCGGCACGCCGATGTTGCCCGGGCGCTCGATCGCGTAGTGCACCATCGTCACCGCCGGCGCCGTCTCCGTGAGGCCCCAGGAGGAGATGAACGGCACCTTGCGGCCCTGCACCTCGAGTCCCAACTTCTCCAGCCGGTCCCACAGGCTCTGCGGCAGCGCCGCCGCCGCATAGAACAGCAGATCGAGACGGGCGAAGAACTTGCCTCGCAGCGCCTCGTCGGCCTCCAGGTGGTCCAGCAGCACCGCATAGCCGCGCGGCACGTTGAAATACACGGTCGGCGACACCTCGCGCAGGTTGGCGACCGTGCGCCCGATCAGCGCCGGCAACGGCTTGCCCTCGTCGATGTAGAGCGTGCCGCCGTTGCGCAGCATCATGTTGAGGTTGTGGTTGCCGCCGAAGGTGTGGTTCCAGGGCAGCCAGTCGACGATCACGGGCGGATGGTCCGTGAGGAAGGTCCAGGCCGCTGCCGCGCTCTCCTGGTTGGCGCACATCATGCGCTGGGTATTGATGACGCCCTTGGGCTGGCCGGTGGAGCCCGAGGTGAAGAGTATCTTGGCGACCGTATCGGGCCCAACTTGCCCGAACGCGCGCTCGACGGCAGGCGTCGGCCGCACCTCCGTCAGCGCCGAGACCGGCGTCAGCCGGCAGCCCGCAAGCGTGCCCTTGCTCGCCACGATCTCCAGCCGCGTCGCGCCGATCGTCTCCAGCGCCTTGGCATAGCGGTCCGCCTCGTCGACGTAGATCAGCCCCGGCTCGACGAGATCGAAGATGTACCGGAGCTTGCCGAAGTCCTGGCTCAGCCGCGCGTAGGCCGTCGACACGGGGACGACCGGCACGCCCACATGCATGGCGCCCAGCATCATGGCGGCGTGGTCGATGCCGTTCTCGGCCAGGATCATGAGCGGCCGGCCGGGCCCCAGCCCGCGGTCGAGCAGGGCCTGGCCCACGGCATTGGCAGCCCGGGCAGCGCCTTCGTAGGTCAGGTGCCGCCAGCCGCCCGCCGGGGCGCGCTCGGCGATGAACAGTCGGTCGGGCTCAGCGGCAGCCCAGCGCTCCAGCAGCACGCCGATCGAGCGCGGCACGGCGTCGAGCCCGCGCAGCGAGCGCAGCACCATCGACCCGTCGGGGCGCCGCTCGTGGGCGACCTGCGGCGTGGCGAACAGGCTTGCGGACGTGGTGCTACCCACGCCCCGCGTCGCAGCGCCTGCCACCGCCGCCTCGCCCATCCTCGCCTCCCATAGGGGTCGTCTTGCTTGGGCGTCATGGTCTTGGGAGACGACACCGTTGTCAATGTCAACTATATGAGCGGTCCGCACGCCGTAGCTGGCGAACGGTTCCAATTCAGGTCGCGATCTTGCCTCCTCCCCGCCGGGTGACGACGACGATCGAGGGGCGCGGTGGGATGCCGTCCTTGAAGTCTGGCCAACGGGTCACCGGGCTTTCGAACTTTGCAGCCTCCGCATCAGGGTCGCCTTCGTCGGTCTCACCGGGGTGCTGGACCGCCAGGAACAAGGTGGTGTCGTCAGGTGTGAACTCGGGTCCGCACATCTCCGCCCCGTGGGGACAGCGAAAAAACAGCTTCGAGGTTGCGCGGGCCGCACCCTCCGTCTCCATTGCCCAGAGCCCGTCCGAGCGCCCCGTGCGCTTGGGGTAGTTGCCGTCGGTGGATATCCAGAGCCTGCCCATCGAGTCGACGGCGCAATTGTCCGGCATGCCGAACCAGCCATCCTTGGACGTGTTCGGATTGAATGTCGCTCCGACCGCGGCAATGGCGGGATCTCCGCATTTGACCAGGATCTCCCACCGGAACTTGACCGCGGCATGGTCATCGCCCTCGGGGATGATCTCGACGATGTGGCCGAAACGATTGTCCGCGCGCGGGTTGGCTGCATCGATTTGATCCGCCTTGCGGCCGGCGTTGTTCGTGAGCATCACGTAGACCTTGTTGGTCTTGGGATTTGCCTCGACGTCCTCGGGCCGATCCATTTTCGTGGCGCCGAGCAGGTCGGCCGCCGCGCGGGCCTCGATGACCACATCGGCCTGGCTCTGGAAGCCGTTGGCGTGGGTCAACGGCCCTTGCCCATGGACCAGTGCCAGCCATTCGCCGGTCCCATCGGCATTGAACTTGGCGACATAGGCGGTGCCCGTGTCGAGCAGGTTCATGTTTGCGCTGCGGTTGCCGGGATCGAAGCGGCCTTCCGTCACGAACTTGTAGACGTACTCGAAGCGCTGATCGTCTCCGGAATAGATGACGTAGCGGCCGTCCTTGTTGAGAATGCCGGCGGCGCCCTCTCGCTTGAAGCGGCCGAGCGCGGTGCGCTTCACCGGCGTCGATGCCGGATCGAAGGGATCGATCTCCACGGCCCAGCCGAAGCGATTGGCCTCGTTGGGTTCCTTGGCCAGGTTGAAGCGATCGAAATAGTCGCCCCAATTGTACCAGCGGCCAGGAATGCCCATCCGCCTGTAGTTGCGCGCCTCCGCATGATCGGCCCCAAGCTGGCCGCTGAAGTACCCGTTGACATTCTCCTCGCACGTCAACCAGGTCCCCCATGGCGTGCGGCCGCCGGCGCAGTTGTTGAGCATCCCGAGCACCTTGCTTCCGCTCGGGTCGGCGCCGGTCTTCATCCGGTCGTGGCCCGCTGCCGGGCCCGAGATGCGCATCTCGGTCTCGCCGGTGATTCGGCGCGCGTACTTCGCGTCGCCCACCACGCCCCACTTGCCGGCAGTCCGCCTGACCTCCAGCACCGAGCCGCCATGCGCCATCATCTCGACCTCCGCGATCTCGCGGGTCATCTTGGAAAATGGCGTCGTGCTGCCGCGACGGGCATCCTGCCGACCGAGGCCCGGGAACATCAGCTCCTCGTTGGTGTACTCGTGATTGACGCACAGCAGGCCGTGCTCGGAGGGATTGGGCGCGCCTGGAAGCGGGAAATAGCCGAGATAGTCGTTGTTGTAGCCGAATTGCTTCGCCTGCCCGGCCTTTGTCAGCTTCCAGGGATCGAAGGCGGGGGCTCCCGGCAGAACGGGATCGCCCCATCTGATGAGGATGTCGGCGTCATATCCTTCGGCCACGTAGTGCTTGTCGCCGACGCCGGAAACCACCTCCTTGAAGTTGAAGGAAGGCGTCGTATTCGCTCCTTGAGCGTTCGCCTTGCCGGCACCGGCAAGCGACGCCAACGGCGAGACCGCGGCCGCCATCGCCGACACGGCAAGGATGCCCTTGGCCAGATCGCGGCGCGAGAGCCGCTCGGCAACGATCTCGCCCATCGTCGCGTTGGCGCTGGCGTTCGTGCTCTTGTCTTCCGCTTCCTCGAACTGCACCGACCGCGGCACGCATGTGTGCTCGATCATCCTGCACCCCCTCGATGCTTGGTCCTGCGTTGTAAAGGACAGGCTGGCTAGACCTCGTGCACCCAGGGGCGCTGCTGGCGGTCATCGGCCTGGAAGGCCGCGATCTCGGCGGCGCGGCGCAGCGTCATGCCGATCTCGTCGAGCCCGGCCAGCAGCGCCTCGCGGCGAGCGGGCTCGACATCGAACGAGTAGCGCTTGCCGGACGGCGCCGTGACCGTCATCGCCTCGAGGTCGACCGAGATGCGGCCCGCACCCTGGCTCGTCTCCACCTCGTGCGCGAGGCTCTCCACCACCTGCCGGTCCAGCACCACGGGCAGCAGGCCGTTCTGGAAGCAGTTGTTGAAGAAGATGTCGCCGAAGCTCGAGCCGACGACGCAGCGTATCCCCATCTCCTGCAGCGCCCACACCGCCCCCTCGCGCGAGGAGCCGCAGCCGAAGTTGACGCCGGTGATCAGGATCTGCGCGCCGCGGTAGGGCTCGCGGTTGAGGATGAACTCGGAGTTCTCCGAGCCGTCCGGCTTGTAGCGCAGGGCCGTGAAGCCCCATTTCCCGAGCGAGCCGCGCACCGCGTTGCCGACCAGGCGGTTGATCGGGATGATCACGTCGGTGTCGATGTTCTCGCGCATTATGGGTGCGGCTACCGAATTGAGCGTCGCAAACTTGTCCACGGCTCACTCTCCCATCCGGCGTACGTCGGTGATGGCCCCGGCGATCGCGGCGGCGGCAGCCATCGCGGGGCTGGCGAGGTGGGTGCGCGCGCCCGGCCCCTGCCGCCCGACGAAATTGCGATTGGAGGTGGAGACCGAGCGCTGGCCGCGCGGAATGGTCTCCCCGTTGGCGGCGAGGCACATGGAGCAGCCGGGCTCGCGCCACTCGAAGCCGGCTTCCGTGAACACG
>Ga0247830_10000187_pt1 | contig 19471 bp, 13 predicted proteins | sample 12C_Control_Day5_FD_207766 | JGI IMG/M metagenome (GOLD analysis project Ga0247830, IMG submission 207766) | Soil microbial communities from agricultural site in Penn Yan, New York, United States - 12C_Control_Day5 | ecosystem: Environmental > Terrestrial > Soil > Agricultural land | place...
TGTCGGTCTGGCGATCGTAGAAGATCCGCGAGCCGTCGGGCGACCAGTCGTGAATCGCCGACAGCCCGCGGGTGCGATCGCTCGTCAACACACGCCACGTGCCGCCGTCCGCCTTCATCACACCGACCTGGGTCTGGCCGTCGACGAGGGTTTGAAAGGCGAACTGCTGTCCGTCCGGTGACAGGACTGGCTGCAGCAGGCTCGCAGGCCCGCCCACGAGCGCGGCTCTCCAGCTCGGTGCGGATCCCGGCGGCGTCCGCGGCCACAGTGCGCCGGCCGCGGCACCCGCGGTCAGCGCGAGCAGCGCGGTGACCACGATCCAGCGCGCGAGGCGCGGGCGCGACGCTGGAGCTCCGCCCCTATCGCCAACGACTTCGCGGTCCAGTATCTCGAGGCGAGCATCGCCGATGTCGCGCAGTCGCGCGCGCGGATCCTTCTGCAGGCATCGGGCCAGCAGCTTCCGGATCCGCGGCGGCGTCGCCGCAGGCAACGCGCTCCAGTCGGGATCGTTCTTCACGACCGCTGCGATGACGTCCGTGACCGTTTCGCCGGGAAACGGCGAACGACCGGTCAGCGCTTCGTACAACACACAGCCGAAGGCCCAGATGTCGGCGCGCTTGTCCACGACCTTGCCGCGCGCCTGCTCCGGCGCCATGTAGGCAGCGGTGCCAAGTATCACCCCCGCCGCCGTCATCGCCGGGCTCGTGAACGTCGGCGATGCGCTGCGATCGCCGCCTGCAGGACTGGCCTCTTTCGCGAGGCCGAAGTCGAGGACCTTTACCGTGCCATCCGGCCTGACTTTGATATTGGCGGGCTTGAGGTCGCGATGGATGATGCCTGCTTCGTGTGCGGCTTCGAGCGCCTCGGCGATCTGACGCGCGAAGTCGAGCGCTTCGTTGACCTCGATCGGGCCGCCGGACGGCCGCGCGGTGAGATCGGCAAGCGTCTCCCCTTCGACCAGTTCCATCACGATGGCACGCGTGAGGCCGCTCCCCTCCACGCCATGAATCTGGGCGATGTTCGGGTGGTTCAGGGACGCGAGGGCCTTCGCCTCGCGCTCGAAGCGGACCAGACGATCGGGATCGGCGGCCAACGTCTGAGGAAGAATTTTGAGTGCGACGTCCCGCTCGAGCTGGGTGTCGCGCGCGCGGTAGACCTCCCCCATTCCCCCTTCGCCAAGCTTATCGAGAACGCGATACGATCCCAGCATCTCTCCCGTGTTCATCGCGTCCTCAGGGCGGGACGAGATTTTGTCGTCGTTCGGTGTCTCACGTGGCGGCGACTATAACCCACTCAGGACGCGACACCGTCATGTCCGCAGCGACGTCGCGATCGCGGCGGCGACTCCGACCTATAATCGGCGCACTCATTTGCAGCTGAACACCGGCGCCAGACTCGGTCCGTACGAAATCGTTTCGCCGCTCGGCGAAGGCGGAATGGGCGAGGTCTATCGCGCCCGCGACTCGCGATTGGATCGCGAGGTGGCCATCAAAGTACTCGCCGAGCAGCTCGCCGGCGATCGCGAAGCACGGGCGCGCTTCGAGCGTGAAGCAATGAGCGTCGCGAAGCTGTCGCATCCGAACATCCTCTCGATCTTCGAGTTCGGACGGGACGCAGACCGCACATTCGTCGTGACCGAACTGCTCGACGGCGAGACGCTCCGCGCCAGGCTTGCGGCCGGTCCCCTGAACGCGAGGCGAGCCGTGGCCTACGGCCTGCAGATCGCCAGGGGCATCGCCGCGGCGCACGCACGCGATATCGTCCATCGCGATCTCAAGCCCGAGAACGTGATGATCACGCGCGACGATCAGGTCAAGATTCTCGACTTCGGCCTCGCCAAGTCGGTCGACCTCGGCCAACCTGACGTGACACGCGGCCCGAGCGTCGCCACGAGCACCGGCCTCGTGCTCGGGACGTTCGGCTACATGGCGCCCGAGCAGGTGCGCGGTCTACCCGTCGATCATCGGACCGACATCTTCGCCTTCGGCGCCGTGCTCTACGAGATGCTCAGCGGCCAGCGGGCGTTCACAGGAGAAACCACCGCGGACACGATGAGCGCGATTCTGTCCAGGGATCCGCCGGATCTGGACGCTGCGCGGCTGTCGATTCCTTCCGGTCTCGATCGCATCGTGCGACGGTGCCTGGAAAAACCTCCCGAGCTTCGATTCCAATCGGCGAACGATCTGGCGTTCTCGCTCGAAACGCTGACGACGATCTCGACCGCGTCGGGCACGATTGCGGTCTCGCCCGCCGAGCAGATGATCGCCCGAAGAGCGAGCGCAGCCTGGCTGCCGTGGGCGCTGACCATCGTCGTGGCCGTTGCGTCTGCCGCATCGTGGTGGTTCCGCGGATCGGAGGCAGCGCCGGAGGAACCGTGGAGCCGCTTCACCCGCATCAGCGAAACCGCCGGCGAGGAGACCGGACCGACGATTTCCCCCGATGGCAGCACCGTCGCGTACTCGACCCGCATCAACGGCGGGTGGGATATCTATGCACAGCGCGTGGGCGGACGCAACGCGACACCTATCGTCAACGATCCGCAGCGCGACGAAGGGGGAGCAGCTTTTTCCCCCGACGGATCGTTGATCGCATTTCACGAGTCGGACGATGTCGGTGGGATCTTCATCGCGGGCGCGACCGGAGAATCGGTCCGGAGGATCACCGACGCCGGATTCCATCCCGCCTGGTCTCCGGACGGCAGCCAGATCGCCTTCGGCACCGAGGAGATCATCGATCCCGCCTCGCGTACCGGCGACAGCAACGTGTACACCGTGAGTGCGACCGGTGGTTCACCGCGGAAGGTGGTGGAGGGAGACGGCGTGCAGCCGTCCTGGTCCCCGTCGGGACGACGAATCGTGTACTGGAGCAACACCGGTGGACAGCGCGACATCTACACCGTCGCCGCAGCAGGCGGCGCCCGAGTGCCTGTCACGCAGGATGCCGCGATCGACTGGTCCCCGGTATGGACCCCTGACGGCCGCTTCATCTATTTTGCGAGTGACCGCGGCGGGGCCATGAACCTGTGGCGAATCGCGATCGACGAATCGAGCGGGCAAACGCAGGGCGTGCCCGAACCGATTACTACGGGTGTGCAGGCCTCGGCTGCGATTCCGCGTCTGTCGAAGGACGGGGCGCGGCTCGTTTTCCGATCGCGTGTCGCGGCGGTCAATCCGGTGGCAATACCGTTCGACCCCTCCAGCGAGCGTGCGGGAACACCGGTTCTGCTCGACACGCAGAACAACTCCCGGATCCCGAGCAGCGTCTCGCCTGACGGCAAGTTGATCGCGTTCTATAACCTCGGAGATCGTCAGGAGGACGTCTTCGTCGGGTCGCCCGACGGGCGCATGCGGCGTGTGACCGACGATGCGCCACGCGATCGCGGGCCGATCTTCACGCCCGACGGGCGGTCGCTCCTCTTTTACTCCAACCGCGACGGCAACTGGGCGGCGTGGATGATTGGGCTCGACGGCAGCAACCTGCGCAAGATCGCCGGCGAAGCGCCAGGCGTCGTGTACATCCAGGTCTCGCCGAGGTCAGACAAGATTGCCTTTGTTTCCAACTCGAGCCGAGTCGTCTACACGGCCCCGTTGCCGCCGGTCGCCGGCGTATCCCCGACCGAACTCCGCGGTACGCGCCTTGGAAACAAATACTTCAACCCGCAGGCATGGTCACCTGACGGCACACGGCTGTCGGGAATCCTCATCTCTGACAGTGGACGGCCGTCTGGTATCGGCACCTACGACTTTGCGACGCAGGCCACGACCGAGTACAACAACGACGAAGCGTACGCGGTGAAGTTTCTCGCCGACGGTCGCCGCGTCGTCTATTTCGGGAAGAACGGCACCGAACTGGTCGTGCTGAACACGGTGACGCGCCAGCGCACCGCCGTCGACGTCCGTCTTCCAGCGCCAGCCGTGATCAACGAGTTGTTTGCCGTTAGCCCGGACAATCGCACCATCTACTACGGCGCAGCGCGAGCCGAGGCGGACATCTGGATCGTCGAGCGCGAGCCGTCACGCCGCTGAGCCGTCGCTGGTCCTATAATCTGCCCACACCCAGGTGCATCTCAGCGTCGGCGCCAGACTCGGCCCGTACGAAATCCTGTCAGTGCTCGGCGCTGGCGGTATGGGGGAGGTGTACCGCGCCCGCGACACCACGCTCGATCGCGACGTCGCCATCAAGGTGCTTCCCGAACCGTTCGCCGGCGACCCCGAAAGGTTGAAACGCTTCGAACGCGAAGCGAAGACGCTCGCCGCCTTCAACCATTCGAACATCGCGCAGGTCTACGGCGTCATCGAGCAGCCGCCGGCGCTGGTGATGGAACTGGCCGACGGTGAGGATCTCACCGCGCGGATCGCACGCGGGCCGATAGTGCTCGATGAGGCAATGCCGATCGCACGCCAGATCGCGGAGGGGCTCGAAGCGGCGCACGAGCGCGGCATCATCCATCGCGATCTCAAGCCCGCCAACATAAAGGTGCGGGAGGACGGCACCGTCAAGATCCTCGATTTCGGGCTGGCCAAGGCAATGGACCCCGTGGCGGCTGGCCCTCACCAAGCGATGCCCTCGCCGACGTTTACCTCTCCCCAGATGACCGAGATGGGCGTCATACTCGGCACCGCCGCGTACATGGCGCCGGAGCAGGCGCGAGGAAAAGCGGTAGACAAGCGCGCGGACATCTGGGCGTTCGGCGCGGTGTTCTACGAAATGCTGACGGGGACGCGGCTGTTCGAGGGGGAGACGCTCTCGGACCTCATGGCGGCGACCCTGCGCCAGGACATCGACTGGAGCGCGCTGCCACCGGCAACGCCTTCTTACCTTCTCCAGCTGCTCCAACGCTGTCTCGAACGAGACCCGCACAAGCGCCTGCGCGATATCGGCGAAGCGCGCATCAGCCTTGGCGCGACGCCTCCGGACGAAACACCGGTCACGATCAACGGCCCGTCGCTCTGGCGTGTCACCCGCGTGCTGCCGTGGGCGCTCGCCGCCATGGCCATCGCGGTCGCGGCGTGGGCGTTGTGGCAGACACGACAGAGTGACCGTGTTCTTCGAGACGTGGTCAACCTCGATATCGTCTTTCCGCCAGACGTCGAGCCCGTTGCCGGACGGCAGGGCGGGATTGCCATCTCACCGGACGGCAAGTCAGTCGCAATGGTCGGCGTCAGAAATGGACAACGCCGCCTTTTCGTTCGACGTCTGGACGCGGCCGAAGCGGTGGACCTGGCCGGCACGTCTGGCGGTGGCACGTTTTCTCCGGACGGTCGCAGCGTCGCGTTCATCAGCAACGCGACGCTGCTGACGCGCATCTCCCTGACCGACGGTCAGCTGCGGACGATTACATCGGGCGGCGACTTCGTCTCCGGTGTCAGCCTCGCGTGGGGACAGACGCACGTCTTCTTCATCCGCGGCGGCTCGCTGTGGCGAGCGCCGGCCGAAGGGGGCGAACCGCGGCAGTTGACGTCGCTCGACACGTTACAGGGTGAGGTGCTGCACGCCGATCCTCTTCCGCTTCCGGGGGGACGGTTTCTCCTGTTCACACGCCTGACGGCGGCGCAAGGGGCGCCGCGCATCGAGTCCATTCCCAGCGACGGCGGAGCCCGCTCCGTTGTCGTCGAAGGTGGTACCACCCCGGTATGGTCGCCGACAGGTCACCTGCTCTTCGGCCGCGATGGTGGTGTGTGGGCGGTGCCATTCGACCCCGGCACGGCGACAACAAGTGGAGCCGCGGTCCAGATCATTCCTCCGGGAATCGTCGGGACGGTGCGTACAGGGAGCCTCGGTTTTCAGCTCTCGGCAACAGGAACGCTCGCGTACGTGCCCGCGAACTTCGACAGCAAACGACTGGTCTCCGTCGGCCGCGATGGTTCGGAGCTGCCGCTCGGACTGCCACCCGGCAGCTACGGAACTCCACGTATCTCGCTCGACGGACGCCGTATCGCCATCGAGCGTGATGGCAGCGTCGTCGATCTGATCGATCTCGTGCGCGGCACGCGTGCCGTCATCGCGCCGGCCGCCGTCGGCCGTCCACGTCGGAAAGTTCGTGCCGACGGCACGAAGGTCGTCGTCCGACGCTACAACGTGCCGTTCTGGGTCTCGGCCGACGGCGGCGGAAAGGCCGCGGCCGTTCCCCACGCCGACGCCAACACATCTCCGGGGTCACCCGGTCCCGACGCCGATTCGTTCATGGCGATTCGCCTCCTGCCGGAAACCGCCGGTGACATCTACCTCCTGTCGATCAGCGGCGCGTTCCCTCCCAAGCCCCTGGTCGCGACCGCCGCATACGAAGGCAGTCCGCATTTATCGCCTGACAAGCACTGGCTCATTTACCAGTCGAACGCATCCGGGCAGCCGGAGATCTACGTTCGTCGGTATCCGGAACTCGATCGCGCATGGCCGATCTCCGAAGGCGGCGGCGTCCAGGCGCGCTGGCACCCATCGGGGCGAGAGATCTTCTTCCGCGGTAATCACCAGATCGTCTCAGTCGCCTTTGATGGCACCGCCGCCGAGCCGCTTCTCGGGAAACCGACCCCTCTCTTTGCGGATGTGTACGACTTCGGCCAGGGCCTCTCGGTGCCCAACTATGACGTCACACCGGAAGGACGATTCCTCATGCTGCGGCGTGGCGCACAGGGAGGCACGATGCGCGTCGTGGTGAACTGGATCGAGGAGCTGAAACGGTCGCTGGCGAAAGCGGGGGCGCAATGATCGCCGCTGGCACTCGCCTTGGTCCGTATGAAATCACCGGGCCGCTCGGTGCAGGCGGAATGGGCGAGGTCTATCGCGCGCGCGACACTCAGCTCAATCGCAGCGTGGCGATCAAAGTGCTTCCGGAGCTCTTCGCAGTGGATGCCGAACGCCTCGGCCGCTTCACACGAGAGGCGCAGACACTCGCCGCGTTGAACCATCCGAACATCGCACAGATCTATGGGCTCGAAGCCTCAGGCGGAAGCACGCGTGCGCTCGTGATGGAGCTCGTCGACGGAGAGGACGTGTCGGCGATCATCGCGCGCGGACCGATCCCGCTCAACGAGGCGGTGGCGATTGCGAGGCAGATTGCCGACGCGCTCGATGCCGCCCACGACGTCGGGATCGTCCATCGTGATCTGAAGCCCGCCAATATCAAGGTTCGCCACGACGGCGCGGTGAAGGTACTCGATTTCGGCCTGGCGAAGGCCGTCGCTCCTGTAGAGGCCGGGGGCCCGTACGATGCGATGAACTCGCCGACGTTCACGTCAGCCCAGATGACCGGGATGGGGGTGATCCTCGGCACTGCCGCGTACATGGCGCCGGAACAGGCGAAGGGCAAGATCGTCGATAAGCGTGCCGACATCTGGGCATTTGGCGTCGTCCTCTACGAAATGCTGTCGGGACGCCGCGCGTTCGACGGCGCAGAGTCATCCGAAGTGCTGGCCTCGGTCCTCAAGTCGGATCCCGATTGGAGCGCGCTGCCGTCCATGACGCCGCCTGCGGTCCGACGGCTGCTCGGGCGCTGTCTCGAGCGCGATCCCGCGCGACGTTTGCGCGACATCGGCGACGCGCGATGGGAACTTGAACACATCGGCGTGGAGCCAGCCGCGCCGAACTCGGCAGTGCACCGCTCGGGTTTGTGGATCTCATGGGGTCTGACGGCACTCGTGGCGTCGGTCGCGGTATGGGCGCTGTCTACGCGCTGGTCGCCACGTTCAGATGCGACGGAAGGACATTTCGCGATCGCTCTTCCCCCCGATGCGCCCATTGTCACCAACGACACGCCGATCTGGAGTCAGGGTCCGCTGGCGGTGTCACCGGACGGCCGCAACATTGTCTACGTGTCGCCGAGCGGCGAAGCCACGCACACGGCTGACATTTGACGGCTACAGTCGCGATCCGGTGTGGGCGCCGGACGGCAAGTCGATCGTGGTGGGATCCAAGCGCGGCGAGAACACGTTCGGGCTGTACCTTCATCGGCTCGACGGTCGCTCTCCCGTCGAACTCGTGTGGGCGAACCCGCTTCCGTTCTGGCCCGATCCGAATTCGTGGACGCCGGATGGCCGCAACATCGTCTTTACGACCAAGGGAACCAGTACCCACGACGATATCTGGGTGGTCTCGCTGGATGATCGTCGGGCGCGGCCCTGGCTGCAGACAGCGGCAGGTGAATATGGAGGGCGTGTCTCGCCTGACGGACGCTGGATGGCGTACACCTCCAACGAGTCCGGCCGCGACGACGTTTACGTGCAGCCTTTCCCCGGACCCGGCGCCAAGCAACTCGTCTCCGAGGCAGGTGGGCTGAATCCGATCTGGTGCCGCGATGGCCGCGAGCTGTTCTACCGTCGGGGCTCCGATGTCGTCGTCGTGGGCATCGAGCTGACTCCGAGCTTCACCGTCGGCAAGCCGGCGGTGGTCTTCAAGGGTCGCTACCGGTTAACGGGCCGTGATTTCGACGTCTCTCCTGACGGGACACGCTTCGTCATGATGCGCACCGACGACGAGCGGACGTCGAATACCCTGTCCCTTTTCCTCAATTGGCCGAAGGGCCTCGCGGACCGGTTGCAGGGCGCGGCTCGATGAGATCGACAAAGCAATGAACGTCGGCGACACCATCGCGTCCTCGACAAACTCGGCGCGGGCGGAATGGGCGTGGTCTATCGCGCGCGCGACACCAGACTCGATCGCGACGTGGCCATCAAAGTGCTGCCGGAGCTCTTCGCCGCAGACCCGGAGCGTTTGAGCCGCTGCGAACGCGAAGCACGAACCGCCAGTGGGTCGGACGACTGAGATTGTTCTGGCGCCGAACGTGCGGTTCGAGGGAAACTCCGTGCTCAACCTAAATTTCAGATAAGCGCTCCGCGAGGGAACGCTGGAGGTGGGCGATGCTTCGATCTGTGTTTTCGACGGCGTTCGTGACCTTAGTCGTGATTGTCGGGGGAGCGTCGGCCCAGACCTGGAGCGCGGAACAGCAGGAAATCTGGAAGATCGAGGAGCAGCAGTGGCAGATGGCGAAGGACAAGGACCTCACCTGGATCGACAAGATGGTCCATCCGAATCTCAGCTACTGGGACGTCGACCAGCCGTCGCCGCAGAACAAGGCTTCGCTCACGCGGTGGAACCGCTATAACAGCGGGAACGCCACCGTTCTCGAACAGGAGCTCTACCCCATCTCGATCACCATCACCGGTAATACCGCGGTCGTGCAATACCGCTATTCGATCGCCCGGGAAAACCTCAAGAAGGAGCGCGAAACCTTCAGCGGCCGTTACACCGACGTGCTCGTGAAAGAAGGCGGCAAATGGCTGTTCCTCGCCTGGGCCGGCGGCGACGATCCCAAGAAGTAAGCGGCTGTTGAACGTCCGTGCGCACTCGTCGCCGTTCGCGCTGTCACGCGTGCGCGCGAACCATGGCGAGGTCTCGACGAAACCAAGCCTGAGGACGCGATGAAGAGCGGAGATACCTTGGGCGGCTATCGGATCGTCGACAAGCTCGGCGAAGGCGGAATGGGTGAGGTGTATCGCGCCCGCGATACGCAGCTCAATCGCGGTGTCGCGATCAAGGTGCTTCCCGAGCTGTTCGCTCTCGACGCGGAGCGCCTCGCGCGCTTCACCCGCGAAGCGCAGACGCTGGCGACACTGAACCATCCGAACATCGCGCAGATCTACGGCCTGGAAACGTCGTCGGCGAACACCCGCGCGCTCGTCATGGAGCTGGTCGATGGCGAGGACTTGTCGGCGCTGATCGATCGCGCTCCGATTCCCGTAGCCGAAGCACTGGCAATCGCGCGCCAGATCGCCGACGCGCTCGAAGCGGCCCACGAACACGGCATCATCCACCGCGATTTGAAGCCGGCGAACGTCAAGGTCAGACCGGACGGCACCGTCAAGGTGCTCGACTTCGGCCTCGCAAAGGCGGTCGATCCAACAACGACGTCCGCCGACGATGCGATGCGGTCCCCCACGCTCACCGCGCAGGCGACGCGGATGGGGATGATCATCGGCACGGCCGCCTACATGGCGCCGGAACAGGCGCGAGGCAAGGGGGTCGACAAACGCGCCGACATCTGGGCCTTCGGCGTCGTGCTCTACGAAATGCTCACCGGGAAGAGGCTCTTCGAGGGAGACACGATCAGCGACGTCATGGCTGCCGTCCTGCGCGCCGACGTCGACTGGCGACTGCTGCCGGCTTCAGTCCCCGCCGACGTGCGCCGGCTGCTGCGTCGTTGCCTCGACCGCGAGCCGAAGAATCGCCTGCACGACATCGCTGACGCGCGCATCGTCATCGACGAGACGCTCCGCGGCGGTTCGGGAGTCGGCGAACCGGTCCCCAACCTTCGACGGTCGTCTCGCTGGATGACCGCGTTGCCATGGGCAGTAGCGGCGCTCTCGATCGCGGCGGCGAGCGGCATCGCCTGGCGCGGGAGCACCACGCCACCGACCGAGGCACGACCGCTGTCGACCTTCGGGGTAGCCGTACCGCCGGAACATTTTCTATCGTTGTCACAGTCTCCGATCATCAGCCTGTCGGCTGATGGGCGAACGCTGCTGTTCGTCGCGGAGGGTCCGAAGGGATCTGGTATTTTCCGGCGCTCCTTCGATCGCCTGGCGGTCACCCGCATCGAAGGAACCCAAGGCGCCGAGTACCCGATCCTGTCTCCTGACGGTCGATGGATCGCCTTTTTCTCTGACGGCTCGCTGCGCAAGGTTGCTGTCGACGGCGGTGCACCGGTGGAGCTGGCCAAGGCGCTGGCGCCGCGCGGCGTCAGCTGGACGCCCGACGGTTCGATCGTTTTCTCACCGCTCTTTACGAGTGCGCTGTTGCGCGTACCTTCGAGCGGCGGCGAAGCGGTCGCGGTTACCACGTTGGGCGATCCGAAAGTCGAGCGCTCGCACCGGTGGCCGCAGGTGCTTCCCGACGGTCGCACCGTGATCTTCACAGTCGGCCTCGCCGACAGCCCCGGCGATTACGACGCCTCGAACATCGATGCGCAGCGCCTCGACACCGGAGAGCGGCGTACGATTCTGAAAGGCGCCCGCATGGCGCGTTACACGTCCGCCGGCTACCTCGTTTATCAACGCAACAAGACGCTGCTCGCGGTTCGATTCGACGCGCAGCGCCTCGAAGTCGTCGGCGAGCCGTTCACCATCCAGGACGGTGTCGGCGGCGATCCGAGCAGCGGCTCCGGGTACTTCAGCGTGAGCGACGCCGGCGTGGTGGCGGTCGTGCCCGAGGCATCGATCCTCAAGAGTCGAGTGCTGGTGCTGGTAGACCAGACCGGGAAAGAGACGCCGCTCGCCGCCTCACCCGCCGCTTTCAATACGCCGCGCTTCTCGCCCGATGGCCGGCAGCTCGCGTTCGCCATCGGCACAGGCAGCGGCGGAGACGACGATGTGTATGTGGTGGACATGGGCTCTCAGCGGATGCAGCGTCTGACCTTCGGCCAGGGGCACGGACACCCGGTGTGGACACCCGATGGCCGCCGGATCGTCTACACCAAGGGGCGCAGCGGAGCAACGGGGCTGGCGATGCGTGCGGCCGACGGCAGCGGCGAAGAGACCACCCTGCTGAGACGTCCCGAGTTCTATCTCGCAAACTCGTGGCATCCGGATGGGAAGCGACTCGCGGTGACCAACGCCGAGCGCTCGATCGACGTGGCGGTCCTCGATGCGAGCAATGGCGGAAAGCTTGCGCCGCTGTTCGCGAGCCCGTCTGCCGGGGAATCGTCGGCGGCGTTTTCACCTGACGGCCGTTACGTGGCGTACACGTCGACCGAAACCGGAACCGACGAAGTGATCGTCGAGACCTTCCCGCCGGGCGGCGGCAAATGGCAGATCTCGCCCACGGGCGGATCCGCACCGGCGTGGGACCGGCAGGGACGCACGCTGTTCTTCGTCCAGGGCCAGTCGCTCATGGCCGTGGACGTGGACACGCAGGGAGGATTTCGTCCGGGGATCCCGCGGCTTCTCTTCACCGGACCGTACGAAGTGCAGACCGTGATCCGCCGCAACTACGACGTCGGTCCCGACGGCCGATTCGTGATGGTGAAGCGCCAGCTCACCGGCTCCGCGCCGGGCGAGCTCGTCGTCATCGACGGCTGGAACGGCGCGGATCCGTCGCGGAAGGGAGCGCGATAGCGCTGCGGCGTCCGCTCACTCGACCTTGTAGAGTTTCAGACCCGGCAGATCCTTGAAATCATCGCGATTGATCGTCCAGAGATGGGCGCCGTGTTCGATCGCGCATGCGGCGATGGCGAGATCCAGTTCACGGCCGCGGGCGCGTTTGAGCGCGCGATACAGGCTGGCGGCGCGCGCCGCCTCTGAAGGACCGAAGGAGCGGGCGTCGGCTGAGCGGATCAGTGCCTCCTGATCCTCGAGTTCTGCCGGCGTGCGCGGTCCGCGCAGCCATTCGTACAGCGCCAGTGTGGAGGTTGCGATCACGTGGCCCTGCATCACGGTGCGCTCGAGGGCCGGGAACGATCGCCGCGGCCCGGCGAGGCTGTCGATCAGAACGGACGTGTCGAGATGAACGATCACCGGGCGGGCCGGCTCCAGCCCTCACGCCGCGAGCGGCGAACCTCGCGCAGCTCACGATCGACGTCGGCCTGGGAACCGCCGCGCGGCCGCGATTTGATGCGGCGCAGCACGCCGATCAGGCGTTCACGTTCCTCGGGCGCGAGACGCTCGTCGCGGCTGGTGTATTCCGCGATCGCTTCCCGCACGATGAGGCTTTGCGGCTTCCGCGACCGTTCGGCGGCTTTTTTGAGGGCCGCGACCGTTTCGTCGTCCAGCGAAAAGGTCAGCTTGGCCATATGGCAATACTACCATACCGCCATCCGATACTCGGCTCGACCTCCACGCGCCGATTGCCGACCACCGCAGACCGGCGCGACGGGGTTTGTCACCCAGCCAATCTGTTGATACATCGCCAGGAAATCGATCGCGTTCCAGCCCTCGACGAGCTGGCCATCGCGAACACGGGCGATCGTCATGCCGTAGAAACGTCACCGGCGCTTCGCGGAACATCCGAAATACCGGCTTGAACCCTGCTGGGCCGACGAGGGATGGTCCGCCGCCAATGCGGTCGAGACGGCGCACGACCACGGCATCATCCATCGCCTCTACGAGATGCTCAGCGGCCGCCGTGCGTTCGCCAACGTCATTCCGTCCCGATGCCTATACCGATGCCCTGACGATGGCGGCGATCGGCAAGGGCGACGCTGGTGGTGGAAGCGCAGCAGAACCGGGGCAAGCGGCCTGGTGGCGTCATTGTGACTACGGAGTGGACAGAGAGTACACGTTGAATCGTGCATTGCGGTACGCGACTGGCAGCGGCAGCACGGCTTCGGTAATCAGATAATCGATCTCGTACCTCCGCGCCAGCTCGCGAGCGCGGTCCGCCGTGAGCGCGCGGAAGTCGGCCGACGCGCGCGCGCGCTCCGCGACCCGCATGGCGAGCGCACGATCGAAGATGGCGACCGCAGGGTCCTTGCTCGCGTCGAGAAACACATCCCGGCGACCGCTGACCCGCAGGCTCGAGCCGTAGAGGAACGCGTGATCCGGGTCGGCAATCCAGTGCGAGCGCACGTCGGTCGACTGCACCCATCGCATGGCGTCCTGCCAGGCGTCGGGCGGCGGCGCGATCGCGGTGATGGATCGCTCGGGGTATCGGATGGTCATGAAGTACACCCCGCGCGCGCATGAGAACGTGAGGAGCGCGAGCGCCAGCGCGGCGGGCGCGCGCGACGCCTGCCCCGGGCGCCACTCGGCGATGAGCCAGATGATCGAGACGGTAGCGAACAGGTCGAGGATCCAGAACACGCGCAGGGGTTGAACCTGCACCGCCAGGGCGCTCCGGATCAGGAGCGGCGGCAGCATCAGTATGGCGATGGCCAGGAGCGCTGCGGCTCCGCCGAGCAACCCCCTCTCGCGTGAAGTCAGACATCCGGCACGTCGCCGCCGGTCGGCGGCGAACGCGATCACCAGTACGTATCCGCCGCAGATCAACCACGCGTCAAGCGGCCAGCGGTCCGGAAACAGATATGTCCTGCTGGCGAGGACCTCGAGCCAATCCGCATCCATCGGCCGCAGCCGAATGGGGGGCGACCTGACGGCCAGCGCAGCGACGAAGAGCGATGCGCCCGCGATGCCGGGCACGAGCAACCAACGGCGGTCACGCGGCTCGCTCACCACCCCCGCGACGCCGAGGCAGATCAGAAACCAGAACCCGGTGATCGGATGGATAACGGTGCCGATAGCGGCGATCGCCAGCGCGGGCCAGACGCCACGGCGCAGGAACACGGCGAGCGCCGCGACGCCAACCGCGAATACCACCGTGCGCGGATGGAAATATCCCTCCAGCGTGTTGACCCTGGTGTAGGGCACCGCGTGGCGGATCGTCAGCGCCGCGGTAAACGCAGCGACAGACCACCATGACCGGAACAGCGCCCGGCCGAAGGCAATCGCCGCGATGTAGAGCAAAAGCAGCGCCCCGACGTGCAGCGCGTACACTGTCGCGAACTCGCTGAACCCGAGCCCGCTGCCGGCACGCAGTGCGAGTCCGATCGCCTCGTCGGCGAGCGTGAGCTTCGTCTGCACCTCCAGCAGCGCAGCGTCGCGCGGAAACAGCCGCGGATCGATGCTGCGGAAGGCGGCGGTCAGGTAAGTGGCGAGGTCCGAGACGCCGTACTGATAGCCGCCGGCATTCGCGATCGCCAGCGCGCAGAACAGTGGCGCGCAGGCGATCAGTACGGCGTGTCGGACCCTCATCCGCGCTCGTAAGAGACTCTCAGTCCCCACCTTCCTGCAGCCATCTCATCGCATCCTCAGGTGAAGGAAACGTCCGCAGCGGGATCTCTTGCATCGACTGTCTGACTCGCGCAGTCGTTCGATCGCGCAGCGCGGATCTCGAAGATGTCGCGCACCAGAAGGGCCGGACCTCCGGGTCCAACCAGGCGATCGTCGGTTCGCGACGCTCTCCAGCGCACGAACATGCGCTGGTTGGGAGCCAGCAGGCCCTTCTTCTTCGCGTCGTCCGACTGCCGTACGGAGGCGTCCACGTATGTCACCCACCACCGTACTGAGTCCGCCGAACCGCAGGGCGTAAACCACGTTCCCGTCGCGGTCATCGTCACATGGCCGGAGAACGGCTCGACGGGCAGTTGCGACGGCTCTCCCTGCCTCGCTGCGCACGACACGACGACGGACGCCGAAAACAACAGGGCGGCAAGACGCAGTGTATTCATCAACATGTCCGGGCGGCCATGATCAGCAACACCAGGAACAACAGGATCAATAGAGGCTCAGCGGAAGTCGAAGAGCCGGTCCGCATCCCTTCCAGCCTACTCTGCCGCCCCTCTGCTGAGCTTTGAACTTTCGTATCAGGTCCGGTTGGGATCCTTCAACCGCTGCTGTTCCAGGGCTTGCGGTCGAACTGCACGGAATCGCCACGATCGTGATGACGCTCCTCGTGGTTTCAGCAGTCGCCTGGTTCATCCCGGCCTGGCGGGCGCCACGCGTCGATCCAATGGTCGCACTCCGCAAAGTCTGAAGCACGCTCGCTGCCCGCCAGTGGACAGAACCGCACCACCACCACGGCGCGCGGATTACGATATGCCATGCTCCGCACGTCCGCTCTCCTCTCCTATGCCGCACTCACCGCGATGACCGTCGCCACTCTCGCCGCTCAGGGCCGCGGCACGCGCACGATCACCATCCGCGCAGCTCGCGTGCTCGACGGGCGCGGTGCGGTCCTCGAGAACGGTGTCGTCGAGGTACAGGGATCGAAGATCACTGCCGTGGATCAACGCACGGGCCCGGTGACCTACGAGCTCGGTGACGCGACCGTCATGCCAGGGATGATCGACGTTCACGTGCATCTCAATTGGTACTTTGGACCGAGCGGCAAGTACGGCGAGCAGGACGTGCCGGCCGGCTTTGCGATGGACGCCATCCTGGAGAACGCACGCCGCACGTTGATGGCCGGCTTCACCACCGTGCAGTCACTCGGGTGGGCCGGCGACAAGCCGCTGCGCGAGGCCATCGCTGCCGGCGTCGTTCCGGGGCCGCGTCTCCTCTCCTCACTCGGACAGATTCAGCCTGGCAGTCAAACCCCCGATCAGCTGCGCGAGCGCGTTCGCGCCCTGAAGACCGCGGGCGCGGACGTCGTCAAGATCTTCGCCTCGGGCAGCATCCGCGACGGCGGCAAGATGAATGTCTCCCGCGAGCAGCTCGACGCGCTCTGCGACGAAGGACGCGCGCAGCGGCTGCGTACGGTCGTCCACGCGCATGACCCGCAGTCGATCATCACCGCGGTCAATGCGGGCTGCAGCCAGATCGAGCACGGCGTCTTCGCGGACGCGGCCGCGATCAAGACGATGAAGGACGCGAACGCGTACTTCGACCCGAACATCGGGCTCGTACTGCAGAACTACCTCGAGCAGAAGGAGCACTACCTCGGATCCGGCAACTTCGACGAGGGCGGATTCGCGTTCATGGAGAAGGCGGTCCCGACGCTTGCGGGGATTTTCCGGCATGCAAGCGAAGCTGGACTGAGAATGCCGCTGGGAACGGACGCCGTCGCCGGCGCTCACGGTCAGAACGCACGCGAAGCGATCGCGCGCGTACAGCAGGGCGGGCAGCCTCCGATGGAGGCGATCGTTTCGACGACGTCGCTCGCCGCCGAATCACTGGGGCTCGCAGATCAGATCGGCACCCTGAAGGCCGGATACGAAGCCGACATCGTTGGCATCGCCGGCAACCCGGCAAGCGACATCACCAAACTTCGCGACGTTCGATTCGTCATGAAGGGCGGCCGCCTCTTCAAACGATAGCGCGGCGTGTGGCGCCGCCAGGCTTGCCCCTTACGGATTCGAAGCGGCCCGAACGCGAGCGGCGGCCAGCGGGGCAGCGGTTACTTCTTCGACGGGGATTTCTTGAGGCTCGAAAGCGGCACGAACGTCTGCGCGGGACGGTTCCGCCGCAGCCGAAAACCGACCAGACGCGCGACCAGGAACGCCGCGGCGCCGAGTACGACGAGCAGGACGGCGATCGATTGCCAGGACATAGGACTAGAGCCCCACCCAGCGTCCGCCTTGGTACACGATCAGCGCGCACACATAGGCCAGCGCGGTCTGGTAACCGAACACGAACGCCGGCCACTTCCAGGAGCCGGATTCCCGCCGGATGATGGCCAGCGTGCTCATGCACTGACATGCGAGCACGAAGAACACCATCAGTGCGAGCCCGGAGGCAGCGGTGAGAAGCGGAGTGCCATCGGCGCGTGTGGCCGCGCGCAGATTGTCGCGCAGCGGCTGATTGCCTTCGTCGGCGCCGCTGATGTCGAAGACGATGCCCAGCGTCGAGACGAACACTTCGCGCGCGGTGAATGCACCGAGGATTCCGATGCCCACGCGCCAGTCGAGCCCGAGCGGTTCAAGCGCGGGTTCCAGGAACCGCCCAAGACGCCCGGCGACGCTCGAGCGCACCTGCGCCCCCTGCTCATGGGCATCCACCGATGCAAGCGCCGCCGCGCGCTCGGCCCCGGGGAGCTGCGATTGCTCGATTGTCTGTCGCTGCGCCGCGAAGGTCGCGCTCGTCGACGCGCTCTTCGGATAGCTCAGGGCGGCCCACATGACGATCGTCAGCGCGAGGATGGTCGTTCCCGCATCCACGATGAATGACCGGACCTGCCGTCCGGTCGACCGCAGCAGCACGCTGGCCACCGGCCACCGATACGGTGGCAGTTCGAGCACGAGCGTCGGCCGCGGCCCCCGCAGGACCGTTCGGCGCAGCACCGCGGCGGCACCGAGTGCGGCCATCACCGACAGCGCGTACATCGCGAAGAGCGCGGCGGCGCCCGCGGTGATCGTCCCCAGCACCGTCGCGCCCGGCGGAAACACCGTCGCGATCACCAGCACGTAGATCGGCAGCCGCGCGCTGCACGACATCAGCGGCAGCACCATCATCGTCAACATCCTATCCGTGCGGTTTTCGATCGTGCGCGTGGCCATGATCGCCGGTATCGCGCAGGAGAAGCCCGAGAGCATCGGCACGAACGACTTGCCATGCAGGCCGACGCGGCCCATCACGCGATCGATGACGAAAGCGACGCGCGCGAGATATCCGGCATCCTCCATGATCCCTATGAAGAGGAAGAGCATCGCGATCTGCGGCACGAAGACGATCACATTGCCGACGCCAGCGACGACCCCCTCGACGAGCAGATCGCGGAAGGGCCCCCCGCTCATGTTTGCCGTGACGAGCGTCTGCACCGATACCACCACGGTCTCGATCGCAGAGATCAGCGGCTCGGACCAGGTGAAGAGCGCCTGGAAGAGCGTGAGCATCAGCGCCGCGAACACGACAACGCCCCACAGTTTGTGCGTCAGTACGGCATCGAGCCGCGACGTCCAGCGCTGCCCGTGCCCACCGGGATGCGACACCGTCTCGGCGGTCAGGGCATCGACGCGGGCGTAACGGGCGGAGATGATCTCCAGGTCGAGATTCCGACCGCTGTCCAGCGCTTCGCGCCGGATGTCCTCAACGGCGCGCCGCACCCGCGGCTGGATCCCGAACAGCTCATCGGGCGGCGAATCATCAATCGACAACAGCAGCCAGATTGCCCAGGGCCGCGCGACCGACGTCAGGTTCGGCACTTCGCGCGCAACGACGGCAGCGAGGCGTTCGACATCGCGCCGCGCCTGCGGCGGCAGCGGCGGCAATTGCGTCGGCTGCGGGGGACGGTCCAGCGTGCGCGCAATCACCTCGCGCAGCGTGTCGAGGTTCTCCCCTGTCCGCGAGACCACCGGCACCACCGGCACCTCGAGCAGCGACGAGAGTCGCGCGTGATCGATCTCGAGGCCCACGGCTCGCGCCTCATCGAACATATTCAAGGCGACGACGACTCGCCCACCGGTCTCGATGATCTCGTGCGCGAAGTAAAGAGCGCGCCCCAGCGCCGTGGCGTCCGCGACGACGAGCACGACGTCTGGCCGCACGCCGACACGGCCGAGCACCGCGTCGACCGCCACCTGCTCGTCCTGCGACCGCGCGCTCAGGCTGTAGGAGCCCGGCAGGTCCACGAACTCGACCTTTCGGTCGCCGGGCAGTGTGGCAGAGGCCGTTGTGCGCGTGACTGTCACCCCGGGATAGTTGCCGACCTTCGCGTGCGCGCCCGTCAGGGCGTTGAACAAGGTGGACTTGCCCGAGTTGGGGTTTCCCGCGACGAGGACGACGGGCTCAGCAGCGGGCAGCGCTGAGCGCGCCCCGATTGACGGTATGTCGGCCGGAACGGCGGTCAAAGGGATGGCTCTTCCACTTCGATTGCCGCCGCCTCGGACCGCCGGATCGATAGTGAGTAGTTGCGCAAACGGAGCTCGAGCGGGTCACCAAGAGGCGCAATGCGAGTGATGCTGATGCGAGTGCCCGGCACCAACCCGAGTTCCAGCAATCGGCGGGCAATCGGCCGGGCGCACCTGACGTGTCGCACGACCGCCTCGACGCCG